>TARA_R110002110_G_scaffold38962_5_pt1 | contig 20820 bp, 23 predicted proteins | sample TARA_R110002110 | Tara Oceans TARA_R110002110 (sample SAMEA4397330) | marine metagenome | biome: Polar Biome; feature: [SRF] surface water layer (ENVO:00010504); material: water (ENVO:00002006), including particulate matter (ENVO:01000060) such as... | depth 5 m
GCGCCCGTCCGACAGGGTGACCGTGGCGGTGATCAGGTGAAAGTGGCTGTGCGCGCCGTGTTTGGCATCGACCAACACCTCGTCCAGCGGCACGACAAACAGCCGTGCCGCCACGTTTGATATGGTTACAGGTCCTGACATTCGGGAACCGGGCTGATGGTGCTGCCGTCTTTCAGGAATTGCAGCAAGTTGCGCACCGCAAGCTCGCCCATCGCCGCGCGGGTTTCCACCGTGGCGCTGCCGACATGCGGCAGCAATGTCACCTGATCCATGCCGAACAGTTCCGCCGGAACCTGCGGCTCTTTTTCAAACACATCGAGGCCGGCATTGCCCAGCGTACCCTGTTGCAGCGCCGCGACCATTGCCACCTCATCTACCACCGTGCCGCGCCCGACGTTGATCAGCGTGCCGTCGGGGCCAAGCGCCTCCATCACCTCGCGGTTGACGAGGTGATGCGTCGCGGCACCACCCGGTGCGATGCAGAACAGCACATCGACGCCGCACGCCATCTCAACCAGGCTGGGGTAATAGCGGTACGGCACCCCGGCTTTTTCGTTGCGCGAATGATAGCTGATATCGGCATTGAAGATCGCCAGACGCCGCGCCAGTTCCTCGCCGATACGGCCAAGGCCAAGGATGCCGACCTTGCGATCCTCGACCGAATGGGTCAGCGGCGCGGCCGCGCCCGGCCATTTGCCGCTGCGAACGTAGCGGTCATCGCGCACCAGGCGGCGGCTGGTCGCCAGCCACAGCAAAATAGCCGTGTTGGCCACTTCGGCGTTCAGCACATTCGGGGTGTGGGTCACAGGAATGCCGCGCGCCGCGCAATCGCCCGCGTTGATGTTGTCATAGCCGACCCCATAGCACGAGATCATCTTCAGCGCGGTCAGATGCTGCATCACCTCGGGGCGCACACCCCAATGGCCATCGGTCAGCACCATGGCGATTTTCGCGCCGTTCGCGGCCAGCCAGGCCTGTTGATCGTCTTCGGCGAACAGCTCATGGATGGTGAAGGCGCCGTCCAGCGCCGCTTTCATCGGGGGGGTCATCACGCGGCTGATGACCAGCAGATCGGGTTTGCCGGCCATCATGCGTCCTGCCCCAGTGTTTGGCGCTGGGTGCCCAGCCCCTCGATCGTCAGGTCCATCACATCGCCTTCCTTCAGGTAAACCGGGTCGGGCTTGATGCCCATGCCAACGCCGGGCGGGGTGCCGGTGGAAATCACATCACCGGGATGCAGGGTGAACAGGCTGGAGAGATGCTCGATGATCTCGGCAACCGAGAAAATCATCGTGCTGGTAGAGCCGGTCTGCATCCGCTTGCCGTTGACGTTCAATTCCATCGTCAGCGCCTGGGGGTCCGGCGCCTCGTCGCGGGTCACCAGCCACGGGCCGGTGGGGCCGAACGTGTCGCAGCTTTTGCCCTTGGTCCAGTTGCCCGAAAGCTGGGTCTGAAAGTGGCGCTCTGACACGTCGTTGATCACGCAATAGCCCGCGACATGATCCAGCGCGTTTTCCTTGCTGACGTATTTCGCCGTTTTGCCGATTACCACGCCCAACTCAACCTCCCAGTCGGTTTTCTCGGACCCGCGTGGAATCATCACCGTGTCATCCGGGCCGACAACCGCCGAAGTGGCCTTCATGAACAGGATCGGATGCGCCGGGATCGGCAGGTTCGACTCGGCGGCATGGTCGGAATAGTTCAGCCCGATACAGCAGAATTTGCCGATGTCGCCGACGCAGGCACCAAGGCGCGGGTTGCCGGGCACCAGCGGCAGGCTGGCCGGATCAAGCGCACGCAGCCGGGCAAGCCCCGCATCAGTCAGCACCTCGCCCGCGATATCGTCAACCACGCCGGACAGATCGCGCAAGCCGCCATCCTCGTCCAGCATCCCCGGTTTTTCGGCACCTTTTTCGCCATAACGTAACAGTTTCATTCGGTTCTCCTTGAAAATCAGCCGGACCAGCCGCCGTCGATGACGTGGGGCTGCCCGGTGGTGAAGGCGGATTCGTCGCTGGACAGATAGACCACCAGCGCGGCGATTTCTTCGGCGGTGGCCACACGGCCCATCGGTTGACGCGACACGAATTGCTTCAGCGCCTCTTCCTTGCTGCCAAGCTTTTCGGCCAGCGCGTCAACCCGGTCATGCCAACTCGGGCTCTCGACGGTGCCGGGGCAGATGCAGTTGCAGCGGATGCCGCGCGTAATGTAATCGACCGCGACCGATTTTGTCAGCCCGATCACCGCCGCCTTGGTGGTGCCGTAGACAAAGCGGTTCGGCGCGCCGATGATCGATGAGCAGGCCGAAGACATGTTGACGATCGCGCCCGCGCCGCGTTCCAGCATCCCCGGCAGCGCCGCGCGGATGGTGCGCATCATCGAGCGAACGTTGAGATCAAAGGCGAAATCCCATTCGGCGTCGGTGGCATCCAGCACCGTGCCGTGATGCACGAATCCGGCGCAATTAAACAGCACGTCAGGGGCGGCGCGCGCCACCCCGGCGACAACGCTGGCGTCATTGCGCACATCAAGAACGAAGGCCTCGATACCCGCATCGGCCAGCCCCGCCAGCGCCGCCTGATTGACGTCGGTGGCAAAAACGGTTGCCCCCTCGCGCGCCATCGCCAGCGCCGTGGCGCGCCCGATGCCCTGCCCCGCCGCTGTCACCAGCGCGCGTTTTCCTGTTAAACGACCCATAAATTCCTCCGTGGTCGGACCTTGCGGCCCTGTTTTGGCGCAGTTCGGGCAGGCCGGCCTGCTGTGATCAGATGCCGACGCCGCGCCTAATAGGTGGCCCGCCCGCCCGACAAATCAAAGACGGCAGCGGTGGTGAACGAATTTTCAGGCGACACCGCCCAGACAATCATTTTCGCCGCTTCCTCGACTTCCAGAAACCGCCCGCGCGGGATTTTCGACAGCATGTAATCAATGTGTTCCTGGCTCATCTGATCGAAAATACGGGTGCGCGCGGCGGCGGGGGTGACACAGTTGACCGCGATGTCAAACCCCGCCAACTCCTTGCCCAGCGACTTCGTCAACCCGATTACCCCGGCTTTCGACGCCGAATAGGCGCTGGCGTTGGGATTGCCCTCTTTGCCGGCGACCGAGGCGACGTTGAGTATCCGCCCGTAACCTTTGGCCTTCATGCCCGGCACGCAGACCTTGTTGACATAAAACGTGCCGGTCAGGTTGATCTCCACCACCTTGTGCCAGGCGGTAATATCGTAGTCCTCCACCGTTGCATTCGGCCCGGCAACGCCCGCACAGTTCACAAGGATCACCGGCACGCCGACCGCATCGCAGGTGCGCGCATGGGCGGCCCGGACCGAGGCGATGTCGGTGATATCGCACGACACCGCCGTACCGCCAAGCACCGCCATCGCGGCGGCATTGCCGGGGTCGATATCCCAACTGACGACATTGACGCCGCGCGCCGCCAGCCGGGTTGCCACCGCAAGACCGATGCCCTGCGCCGCGCCGGTAATCACCGCTGTCTGTCCGTTCATCGTCATTCGCGTGCCTCATCCTGCTTGCGCCCTTGCCGTAAGCTTGCAACTTGGTATACCAAAAGCCAAGCCCAATACGCAAAGGAATGTGACGATGCGCCTGCTTAATGTATTTTTCGCCCTGATACTCATTATCAGCCCCGTCACCGGCCCGGCGCTCGCCGCAGCCGATCTCGCCGCGACTGATCTGGCCGGGGTCGATATTTCCGGGTTCAATGCCTGCATCGACGCCGCGCAAAAAGACGGCACCAACCCGGGGCCCTGCATTGATACCGCCCAGGTTGCCTGCCTTGACAACGCCCGCGAAACCCCGGCGGTCGCCACCCTGTGCTATACCGAGGCGCGCAAGGTCTGGTCGGGCGCGTTGTCAGGTACGATTGCCGAGATGACGCGCAGCGCCGACGAAAAAGTCGCCGCCGTGGCGCGGATCGAAACCAAATACAACCTGCTGACGAACCTGATGGCGTGTGACCGGGTAGAGGAGTTGTCGCGCGCGGTGTCCGCGATGCCCGGCGAGGCGATTGCGCTGCAAACCGCCCGTTGCCAGGCAACCGCTTCGGCGGCGACCTATATGTACCTGTATCTGCGTGAAAAAACCCTGGCGGCGGCCAAACCCTGACGAAACCCCCGCAACGCGAAAGGAAACACGATGAAAGCTGTCGGCTACAGAACCGCAGGGGCGCTTGACCGCGCCGATGCGCTGATCGACTTCGCCGCGCCAAGACCAAACGCCACCGGGCGCGACCTGCTGGTGCGCATCCGCGCGGTTTCGGTCAACCCGGTTGATTGCAAGATCCGCACCCGCCGCCCGCCCGAAGGCGACGCGCCCGCCGTTCTGGGCTGGGATGCCGTGGGCGAAGTTGTTGAGACCGGCGAGGGTGTGACCAATTTCAGCGCGGGCGATGTGGTGTGGTATGCAGGTGCGATCAACCGCCCCGGCACCAATGCCGAATATCACCTGGTCGATGAGCGCATCGTCGGGCGCAAGCCGGCCTCGGTGTCGGATGCCGCCGCCGCCGCCCTGCCCCTGACCACGCTGACCGCGCATGAGATGCTGTTCAGCCGTCTGCGCGTGACAGACCCGGTGCCGGGGGCCGCGCCTGCCGTGGTGATCATCGGCGGCGCGGGCGGTGTCGGATCGGTCGCGATACAGCTTTTGCGCGCGAAAACCGATCTGACGGTGATCGCCACCGCCTCGCGCGAGGAGACAAAGGCCTGGGTGGCCGATCTCGGCGCGCATCATGTGATTGACCACAGTCAGCCGCTGACGCCGCAGATCGAGGCGCTGGGTCTGGGTCAGCCCGGCCACGTCTTTTCGACGACGCATACCGACCAATACCTTGCGCAGATTGCCGAATTTATCGCGCCGCAGGGCCGCTTCGGCCTGATCGACGATCCGGAAACCCTCAACATCGCGGCGTTCAAGCCCAAGTCGGTTTCGACCCATTGGGAGTTCATGTATACCCGCTCGCTGTTCCAGACGGCGGACATGGCAGCGCAAAGCGACATCCTCAACGAGGTCGCGGCCCTGATCGACGCGGGCAAGATCCGCTCTACCGCGACCGAAACGCTCGGGCGAATCAACGCCGCCAACCTGTTGCGGGCGCACGGTATTCTGGAGACCAACAAGGCGCGCGGCAAACTGGTGCTGGAAGGGTTCTAGGCAAACCTTGCTGTGGGGCGGGCCTTTTCCTGGTCCGCCCCGGGTGCCTCAGTCGCGGCCCTTCTTCGCCTCAACCTCCATGTCCATACCGTTCAGCCGCGCGATATGATCGGTGATTTTCGGAAGATAGTCGCCGCCATTGCCCGAGGCCTCGACATGCGCGAAATACTGTTTCGCGGCCGAGGCCATCACCGTCATCAGCCCGGCATTGTCGGCCATCGCGGTGGCATAGCGCAGGTCTTTGGCAGCGTTCGAGATGGTGAACTTGTGCACTTCCTCACGGTCAACCGCATAGGTCATGAAGGTGTCGAAAAAGCCGTTCGACAACCGGCTTGACCCGATGACCTGGCGAAACTTCGCTGGCGGAATGCCGACAGCCGCGCCCAGCACCGTCGCCTCGGCGTAAAGCGAGGCATAGCCCATCGCGATGAAATTCATGAGCAGTTTCATCTTGTGGCCGCTGCCCGAGGGCCCGACATGGCTGATGTTTCCGGCCCAGCAGTCCAGCAGCGGCTTGATTTTGGCAAAGGTCGCGTCATCGCAGCCAACCATGGCGTCGAGCGTGCCCGCTTCGGCCTCTTTCGGGGTGCGCCCCAGCGGCGCGTCGACGATGGTGCCGCCTTTGACCGCCAGCTCCGCCGCCAGCGCCGCAGTCGAGGTCGGGTCCGCCGTCGTCGTATCAATCACGATCAGCCCCGGCCGCGCGCCCGCCAGAATCCCCTCCGGCCCGCGAAAGATCGCCTCGACCTGGCGCGAGTTCGACAGGCACAGATGGATGACGTCGCAAATTCCGGCCATTTCTTTCGCCGTCGCCACTTCGCTCGCTCCCATGCCGGTCAGGCTGTCAACCGGCGCGCGGTTGCGGTTGCCCTTGACCCACAGCGGATAGCCCTTCTGCACCAGGTTCTTGGCCATGCCGTGGCCCATGTAGCCCACACCGATAAATCCGACTTTCATATCGCTCATCCTTGTTTTCCCCCATTGGCCCGCAGCACCCCGATACCCGATCCGGGCATTGACAAAGCGCCGCCGATCCTTCTTGATGAAATGGTATACCATTCAGTCATCGATGCAAGGACCGCAATGCTTCGCGACGTTTCCAGATTTGCGGCGCCGCCCGTCTGCCGGGGTTCCCGTCCGTGATCCCTTTTGCCATTGCCGTGCTGTTCCTGATCGGCACCCCCGGCCCCGGCGTGCTTTCGACCGCCGGAGTCGGCGCGGGCTTTGGCTTTCGCACCGGGCTGGCCTATGTTGCGGGGCTGTTCATAGGCACCAATATCGTGGCGCTGGGGGTGATCACCGGCCTCGCGGCGATAGTACTGTCGGTGCCTGCCATTCGTCAGGTGCTGATGGCGGCCTCGCTGCTCTATCTGCTCTATCTCGCCGGGCGCATCGCCTTTGCCGGATCCAGAGTCGCGTTCATCGCGGCGGCCACCGCACCGGGGCTGACGGCGGGCATCCTGTTGCAGGCGATCAACCCCAAGGCCTATGCCGTCAACACCAGCCTGTTTACCGGCTTTGCCTATGCCCCCGACGCGCTGCAGTATGAGACGCTGACCAAGCTGTTGATCGTCAACGCGTTCTGGATTCCGATTCATCTTGGCTGGCTCTGGGCCGGGGCCAGCCTGCACCGGCTGAACCTGTCAGCGGCGGCGCAACGGCGGATCAATTACCTGATGGCGGCCTCGATGCTGGCGGTGGTGGCCCTCGCGCTGACGGCGGCGTGACCCGCATGAGGCCTGACGCGCGTGAAAACGGGCGCTCGAAAAATAATCTCGGAAAGGAACTGTCATGAACATTCTGATTATCGGCGGCGGCGGAGTCGTGGGCCAGAAACTCGCCCATGCCCTGGCGGCCAAAGGCGTGCTGCGCGGCCAGCCCGTCACCCGACTGACCCTGGCGGACATCGCAAGCCCCGTACCGGTTGAGGCCGGGTTCGAGGTGGCCTGCGCGCGCTGCGACATCGCTGACCCGGCCTCGGTCGCCCGGGTCATCACCGCCGATGTCGATGTAATCTATCTGCTGGCGGCGATTGTCTCCTCACACGCCGAGGAAGATTTCGAGGCCGGCATGAAGATCAACCTGTTCGGCACCTACAACGTGCTGGAACGCTGCCGCGCACTGAAAACGGCACCTGTCGTGGTCTTCACCTCCTCCATTGCGATCTATGGCGGCGAAATCCCCGACCCGCTGGGCGATCATTCCTACCCCAATCCACAAACTTCCTACGGCGCGCAAAAAGCGGTTGGCGAGATCTTGCTGAATGACTACTCGCGCAAGGGTTTTGTCGATGGCCGCGCCTTCCGCCTGCCGACAATCTCTGTCCGGCCGGGCAAGCCCAACCGCGCCGCCTCGGGCTTCATGTCGTCGATCCTGCGCGAACCGCTGAACGGGCAAGAAGCAGTCTGCCCGGTCGAGGACGATTTTCTGCACTACTACCTCAGCCCGCGCAAATGCGTCGAAAACCTGATCAAGGGCGCAGAGCTTGCCGCCGCCGAACTGGGGTTGAACCGCGTCATGCAGATGCCGGGGCGCACCTGGTCGATTGCGCAGATGATCGCGGCGATGACAAATGTGGCAGGCGACACCCCGGCCAGCCTGATCCGGTTTGAGGACCAGCCCGACATCCGCCGCATCGTTTCGGGCTGGAAATGGGACATCCACGCCGACCGCGCCCTGGCGCTCGGCCTGACCGCCGATGACAGCTTCGAAGACAACATCCGCTACTATCTGGAAGACGACAAACCGGCGGGATAATCCCTGACCCCTGTTTGCGATCCGGGCAAACGGGGGTATTGTCGGGTGGTGTGAATAGCAATCCGACGGAGGACCGCGATGGAAATTACCGTTGAAACCACCATAAACGCGCCGATCGGTCGGGTCTGGGCGTGCTGGACAACGCCCGCCGACATCGCGCAATGGAACGCCGCCTCGGACGATTGGCATACCACGGCCGCAACCGTCGATCTGCGGGTCGGCGGTGCGTTCTCGTCGCGGATGGAGGCCAAGGATGGCAGCGTCGGCTTTGATTTTGCTGGAAAATACACCCTGGTTGACGCGCCGGCGCGGCTTGAAGCATCCTTTGGTGATCGCAAGATGCGCATCACGTTTCAAAGCACGCCGAAGGGCACGCACGTCCGTGAAACCTTCGACGCCGAGACCGAGCACCCCGAAGACCTGCAAAGGGCCGGTTGGCAGGCCATCCTCGACAGCTTCAGGCGGCATGTCGAAGCGAAGGGCTGATCTGGCGTTGTGTAGGACGGCGCGCGGCTTTTGTATCGGCGATGCTGACCAATCCGGCGCAGGAACCCGCCGTGCCCGAAACGCAATTTTATCGCCCGGAAAGAGAAGGAAAACCCCGATGCTCAAGTACAACTACCCCGACGGAAGCCATTGTTACCGCGCGATCCACACCGCACATGCCGTCTACACCAACGAGGAAGGCAAGCTTATCGCCCGCGCCGAAAAACCTGACCGCTCCGCCATGTATGAATTCGAGATTGTCAGCTTTGAGATTTTGCAACCGGGCGTGGTTTACGATTAAGCACAAGGCAGCGGCAAGACCTGCCGCCGGTCTCGCGATCTCAGGTGATCCGCCGGATGCTGGCGGCTATTTCTTCGGGTTCGAACACCCGCTTCCAATCATCGCGCATCAGGGCGGGCTTGCCGAACTCCATCGCCTTGTTGCAGGCATCCGAGAACACGCCGTCAACTTCCTTGAAGATCACCGCCCCCAGAATGTTCATGTGACCGAGCAGAAAGTCGCGGGCCGCCTCTTTGGGCACGCCGCGCCTGACAACCTCGTCCATCGCCTCGCGCATCACATCCAGCAGCGAGGCGCAGACGGTTTCCGACAGGCCCGGCTCCAGCAACGCCATCTGTTCGACCGTCACGCGGTGGCTGCGGGCAACCGGCGCATAGATCGCGCGGCCAACCTTCTCGCCAAGCGCGTAATGCGCATCCGGCCCCTGCATCAGCGCGTTGACAATGCCTTGCTGCGCCGCGATGCCGCCGAAATGGTCGCGGCGGCCCTCGGGCGTGGCTTCGTCGTTGAAAATCGGCGGATGGCAGGGGTGCGTGACAAAATAGGTGACATCGTCGCGCTTTGGCAGATGCCCGGCAAAGGGGCCCGCCGCATCGAGGCAAATCACCATCGCGCCACTTGGCACCTTATCGATGATCTGCGCCGCAACCGCCTTGATCGCGGTATCGGGCACCGCCAGCAGCACAACCTCGGCCCCGGCAAGGGCTGCGTCAATATCGACGCAATCGACCCCGACCGCCGCCTTCAGCCGCGCCCGCCCGGCCTCTGAAACCTCAACATGCGCGACGTTGAAATCTGTTCTGGCAAGATTTGCCGCGCTGCGCACCCCCATTTTGCCGCCTGCGCCAACGAGTGCTATTTTCTGTGTCATTCACCCTCCTTTGCGCGGTGTCGCGCCAACTGGTATGATGAGATGACAAATAGGCGGCGCTGTCAAGCCAAGCCAATTTCGGCAAGCCAGCCTATTTCGGGGTGATCTTTGACAGGGTGACGGTCTGGACATTGCGGTGCCGCTCGCGGTGCCAGATGTAGATACCGGCGCAGATGATGATCAGCCCGCCGCCCAGCGTCCACACCGTAGGCCAGGTGTCAAAAAACACCACCCCGGCAAAGCCTGCGAGGAATATCTGAATGTAGATCACCGGCGCCAGCACCGAGGCATCGGCCATCCGGTGTGCGCTCGTCGCCAGGATATGCCCGGTGCCGCCAAAAATCCCGATCAGCAGAAAAAACGCCCAGGCATCCCAGGTTGTCGGCCAGACCCAGTTCGACAGTGCAAATGGCAGCAGACAGAGCGTTGCCAGCCCCGAGGCCCAGATCTGGCTGGTGGCATTGCTTTCGATCCCGGCCAGCAATCGCGTCATCACGAAATACAGCGCCGCAAGACACAGCGCCCCGAGGTTCAGTAGCATCGCCGGATGAAACGACGCCCCCCAGGGCTGCATGACGACGATCACCCCCAGAAAGCCGACACAGACCGCGATGATCCGGTGAATCCCGACCTTCTCGCCGAGGATCGGGATCGCCAGCAAGGTCACCACGATCGGACCGGCGAACATGATGGTGGTTGTCACCGTGATCGGCAGGTATTTCAGCGAGGTGAAATTCAGCGCGGTGCTGGAGAACAGAAAAAGCGCCCGCAGCGCCTGCCGCCACGGCGCGTTGGAACGGATGGCGCCGATTCCGTCGCGCGGCAGAAAGATCGCCAGCGACATCCCGAGATGCAGCGCGTAGCGGGCAAAAACGATCTGGATCGCCGGCAACCCCGCCAGCACCAGCCATTTGGCCGAGGTGTCGATCATGGTAAAGAACACGACGGCCCCGGCCATTGCGGCCAGGCCCATCGCAGTACGGTCTTCGCGGGGGGGCACAATATGGCTCATGCAGCCCCCCGGTGGCCGGGTTGTCGCTCTGCTGGCAAGCACCGGCTGGTCTTTGCGCGTTTCATCCCTAGAGGAAAATCGTGATGATCGGCGGCCACAACAGCAGCACCGACAGCGCGGCAAGCTGAATCGCGATGAACGGCAGGAAGCCCTGGAAGATGTCGGTCAGCGAGATTTCCGGCGGGGCCACCGATTTGAGGTAGAACGCGGCCGGGCCGAAGGGTGGCGACAGAAAGCTGACCTGCATGTTCATGGTGAAGACCACGCCGAACCAGATCGGGATATAGCGCGCATCGACGCTGCCGAGAAAGCCGATCTCCTCGGCCGGCAGTCGCACCACGATCGGCAGGAACACCGGCATGATCAGCAGCACGATGCCGACCCAGTCCATGAACATCCCCATGATCAGGAAGACGAGCATCATCACCAGGATGATCCCCATCGTCGGCATGTCCGCCCCGACAATCAGGTTCGCGACATAGTTCGGCCCGCCCACCAGGGTATAGGCCGCCGCAAGCGCCGCCGCACCGATCGTCACCCAGATGATGGTGCCGGTTGACCGCAATGTACGGATCAGGCTGTCCCAGACGATATCGAACGTCATCTCGCGGCGCAGCATTCCGATGGTAAAGACCGCGACGACCCCCATGCCGGCGGCCTCGGTGATGCCGGTGATGCCGCCATAGATCGAGCCGAGAACGACGCCGATCACGATGATCGGGGCAATCAGGCCCTTGCCCATCTTCCAGCCTGCGGCGGTGCGCTCCCGTCCGACGACGAAAAACACGATCACCGCAAAGATCGCGAAGGCCCCGACAATCCATGGAATATCCGACACCATTCCCAGCGGAATCGGGTCCTGGTTCTCGCGCACCGCATTCTCACCCGTGGCGGTGAAGAACAGCGCCCGCGCCAGCATCACGCCCGTCACCCACATCGAAAAACGCGAGAGGAAGCCCAGGAACATCAGCCCCTTTTCCGCGCCTTCGGGTTCCCCCGGCACCGGCGCGGGCAACGGGGCCAGCGAATGGTTCATCCGCGTGCGGATGACGATGTAAAGGATGAAGAACGAGGCCAGCATGAAACCCGGCAGGAACGACGCTGTGAACAGCGCCTTGATCGAGGTTTCCGTCACAAGGCCATAAAAGATCAGCACGATCGACGGCGGAATCATCGTGCCGAGCGAGCCCGAAGCACAGATTGTCCCGATTGCCAGGTTGCGGTCATAGCCCAGCCGCAGCATCTGCGGCAGCGCGATCAGACCCAGCAGAACCACCTCGCCGCCGATGATCCCCGACATCGCCGCCATGATGACCGCCATGATGGAGGTCACGATCGCGATGCCGCCGCGCATCCGGCTCATCCAGACGTTCAGCGAGGAATACATGTCGCGCGCGATTCCAGATCGCTCCAGCAATGACGCCATGAAGATGAACAGCGGCACCGAGATCAGGACATAGTTGGTCATCTGCCGGTAGACCGCCTGCCCCAGCACAGACATCGGCCCGCGCCCGAAATCCCCCCACAGCAGTTGCGGCGGAAATTTCAGCGACAGCGTGACCACTGCCAGAAAGGCCGAGGCAAAGCCAAGCGGCATGCCGATCGCCAGCAGTGCGAACATGCCCAGCAGCACAATAAGCGAAAGTGTGCCGATATCGACCATTATGGTTTCTCCTCGAGCGTGCGGCGAATGTTTTCGATTTCGGATTCGTCGATTTCATCCATCGGTGTGTGCGATGCCGGTGCCTTGTTCCAGTCGGCAATCAGGTTGGACACCGCCTGAATGCTGACCAGCACGATGATGATCAGAAGCGCCGGTTTGACGATGCCGGGAATCGGTGGGTCCCAGGCGGTGCCAAAGGTCTCCATCCGGCTGAAGCGGTTCAACGCGTCGGTATAGCCACCCCAGACCAGGGCCACGGCAAAACCGACGATCAGCAGCACCGACACCAGATCCGAGCCCTTGCGCGCCCAGCCGGGCATCATGTCATAGATGATGTAAATCCGGATGTGGGTGCGCTGCTGCATGGCATAAAGCCCGGACAGCAAAAAGACAAAGGCCGCGATCCACAGTGACAGCTCGTTCGCCCACAGCGTCGGGCGCGAAAAGACATAGCGCGAGACCACCTCATAAGCCATCACCAGCACGATGAAAGCGGTCGAAATCATCGCCAGACGGCCCAGCACCACCGACACCAGGTCAAAAAATCCGTCGGGTGGCGTTTCGATCACGCCTTTGGTGTCGGCCAGATACAACGAGGCAAAAACCAGCGCCGCCGACAGTGCCGCCAGCGTCACCTGGACAATCGGCCGGCCTGCGGGGCGGATCATCTCGTACATCCCCAGCGGCTCGGCGGCAAAAACCGCCTGCGTGATCAGGTAGAGATAGAGTGCGATCGTCAGCGCGGTCGTCGCAATCATTGCGGTCTTGACCGGCCCGCGCAACCGCCCAAGGAAAAGCGAATTCTCTTGCATAAGGTGACTCCCCGCATGGCTTGCCCAGGTTTCGCGCCGGGCGGAAAAAGGCGGGTCCGGTGAGGGACCCGCCTTGGTGTTGTGATCAACCCGGTATGGGCACAGGCCTTATTTGCTCAGCAAGCCAAGCTGGGTCAGATACGCCTTGTGGCTTTTCAGCAGCGCACCGGCCTCGGGGCTGCGGGTGCCCCAATCGTCCCAGGCTTCCTGTGCTGCCTTGCGGAAGGTGGCACGGTCTTCGGCTGACCAGTCATACAGGGTCACGCCTTCGGACTTCAACTTTGCAGCAGCCTCGGCGTTGGCCTTTTCGTTTGCCAGGGCGATCTGGAACGACAGCTTCTGCCAGGCGGTGTCGATGATCCGTTGCTTGGTGTCACCCAGACCATCCCAGACGCCTTTGTTGCAGGCCAGGTGGTCAGACGGCATCGAGTGGAAGCCCGGGTAAGTGGCGTTCTTGACGATGTCATAGATCCCGAGGCCGACGTTGTTGGCAAGGCCCGAAGCGTCTGCTCCGTCGATGATCCCGGTTTCCAGCGCGGTGAAGATCTCGGTGAAGTCCATCACGATCGGCGATGCGCCCAACTTGGTGAAGATCTCGGTTTCCATGCCCGGAGGCGAACGGAACTTCCAGCCCTTCAGATCGGCAACGCCGGCAAGCGGCTTGGAGGACGACAGCGATTCCTGGCCATAGATCGACCAGCCGACCAACTGCATGCCCTGCGCGTTGTAAAGCTCTTGTGCCGCTTCATAGCCGCCGCCGTAATACAGCCAGCTATACTGCTGCCACGGGGTCTCATAGCCGCCCATGATATCGCCGACGAACTGGAACGCCGGGTTCTTGCCGGTCTGATAGGCACCGCCCGTCGCGTCGCAGTCGAGAATGCCGTTGATCGCGGCGTCAAAGGTTTCAACCGTGGCGACCACGGATGACGAATAGAACATCTCGATCGAGATGTCGCCATTCGACATGGTCTGCACATCGTCGACCCATTTGGCCAGCATCTTGCCGGTCGGATGCTCGGACGAATAATGCGTCTGGATGCGCAGCGTTACCTTGTCGGCCAGCGCCGGTGCGGCAATGGCCATGGCGGCGGCAGCCGTCATCAAGAATGATTTCAGTTTCATGTTTTCGTTCCCTCCCGTGACGATCTATCATCGCCGTTATTGTCCCCACAGCCCTCCGTCGCTGCAGACGATGATGGTATACCATCTGACCCGACGTTAGCGACAGTCACCTCGACAATCAACAAATTTCGGTATACCAAAATAAAAGACGCCATGGCTTGGCAAAAATCAGAAATCGCAGGCTACGCGACACCGAAACAGGCGGATGCCCCGGAAATGACAGAAAAAATCCTTGCGCAACAAATCGCCAAAGAACTGCGGCGCAAGATCCTGCAGGGCAAGTTGCCGCCCGGCTCTTCGATAAAAGAACGCGACAACGCCGCCGAGATCGGGGTCAGCCGCACACCGCTGCGCGAGGCGATCCGAATCCTTGCCACCGAAGGCCTGGTCGAGTTGCGCCCAGCCCGCAGCCCGATTGTCTCGGTGCTGACCATCAAACAGATTTCCGATGATGTCGAAGTCTTGCTTGCCGTTGAAAAGCTGTCGGGCGAACTGGCGTGTCAGCGCGCCACCGATGATGAAATAGGCAATATCGAACGCATCGTCGCCGATATGGCGGCGCGTTTTGACACCGCCGACCCGCTTGATATGTTTGAAACTGACATGAGCTTTCACAGCGCGATTGCCGCCGCCGCCCATAATCTGGCGTTGGCCGACATTCACCGCCAATACCTGGCGCGGCTGTGGCGGGCCCGCTACCTTGCCGCCGTGCAGCGCCGCAACCGCGAGCGGGTAATAGACCATCACACCCATATTGTTCAGGCCCTGCGCGCCCGCGATGCCCAGGCGATTCGCGCCGCGATCGACGTTCACCTGCACAAGCTGCGCGACGATATCGTGCGGATGATCAGCCAGGAGTTGGCCGCCGCCGAGACGGCCCGGCCCGTCAGTGAATAAGCGATCCGCCGTTCACATCGACCTCTGACCCGGTGACATAAGCCGACAGGTCAGACGCGAGAAACAGGCAGCACCCCGCCACATCCTGCGCCGTGCCCGCCCGTCCCATCGGAATACCCGCCAGCACTTCGGCCCGCATCGCGTCCGTCAGCTTGCCCGCCGTGATGTCGGTGGCGATAAAGCCGGGGCAAATCGCGTTGGCGCGCACGCCGTCGGGGGCCAGTTCCCGCGCCATCGCCTTGGTCAGCCCCAAAATCCCCGCCTTGGCCGCCGAGTAATGCGGCCCGCCGAAAATCCCGCCCCCGCGCTGCGCCGACACCGACGACATGTTGACAATACTGCCGGTCTTGCGGCTGCGGAAATGCGGTATCAGCGCCTGCGACATGTAAAGCGTGCCGCGCAGGTTCACATCCAACACCGCGTCATAGTTCGCGGGGGCAATCTCCATGATCTTCAGCGGTTGCGTGATCCCGGCAATGTTCACCAGAATATCGACCTGACCAAACGCCGCCAGCACCGCATCGCGCGCGCCGTTGCAACCCGCAAGCTTCGTCACATCGCAAGCCAACCCAAGATGCCCCGCCCCCGGCAAATCCGCCGCCGCAGCAACCGCCTGCCCCGCGTCAAGGTCCAGTATCGCCACCCGCGCCCCGTGCTGCGCGAACAACATTGCCGCCGCCTTGCCGAGGCCCCGCGGGCTTGCCGCCCCGGTGATGATCGCGGTCTTTCCCTCCAACAGTTTCATGCCAACCACTCCTTTACCGATGCCGTCACGGCACCCACCGAAATTCCGTATTGATCGTGCAATGTCGGCAAGGCCCCGGCATCGAGAAACGCATCGGGCAACCCGATCTGGCGGAACGGCACAAAGGCCCCGGCCCGCATCAGCGTCGCGGCAACCGCCTCACCCAGACCACCCGTCACCGAATGGTTTTCCGCCGTCACCACCAGCCGCCCGGCCTTGCCGGCCTCGGCGACGATGGTTTCCACATCCAGCGGCTTGATCGTCGGCACATGCAGCACGCCGCAATCAATGCCGTCCTTTTGCAACGCTTTGGCGGCATCCAGCACCCGCATCGTCATCAGCCCCGACGACACGAACAAAACATCGCGGCCGTCGCGCAGCATCTGCGCCTTGCCCGGCTTGAAGCGATAGCCGTATTCGCCCAGCACATCCGGCACCTGGCCGCGCAGCAGCCGCATGTAAACCGGCCCCGGCAGGTCGGCGATGGCGCGTGTCGCCTGGTCGATCTCGACCGCATCGCAGGGGTCGATGATCGTCAGGTTCGGCATGCCGCGCATGATCGCAAGGTCTTCGGTCGCCTGGTGGCTGGGCCCGTAGCCCGTCGTCAGCCCCGGCAGGGCACAGACAATCTTGACCGGCAGGTTTTCCTCGGCGATCGCCATGATGATGAAATCATAGGCGCGGCGCGAAGCGAACACCGCGTAGGTCGTGGCAAACGGCGTGAAGCCTTCACGCGCCAGCCCCGCCGCCGCACTGATCATCACCGCCTCGGCCATGCCCATCTGATAGAACCGGTCGGGGTAGGCTTTGGCGAAAACATGCAGATCGGTGTATTTCGACAGATCCGCCGTCAGCCCGACAATATCGTCGCGGGTTTTTGCCAGATCCACCAGCGCGTGCCCAAAGGGGGCCGCAACCGTGCGCCGCCCCTCGGCATCAAGCGAGGCGATCATCGCCGAAGTTGCCAGCCGCTCGCCGACCGGGGCCGTGCGCGCCGTGTATTTCGACAGACGCCGCGAAAGTTGCTGTTTCATGCCGGTTTCCCCTCGTCCAAGATGCCCAGGGCGCTGGCCCATTCTTCAGGCTCGACCCGCACGAAATGGGTGATCTCGCGGTCCTCCAGGAAGGGCACGCCCTTGCACATTTTGGTGTTGCAGACAATCACCCGTGGCCGCGCGCCCTTGTGGGCCCGCGCCGCGTCAAAGGCCGCAACCACCGCGTCCAGATCGTTGCCGTCCACCTCTTGCGCGAACCAGCCGAACGCCGCCCATTTGCCCGCCTCGGGCACCTGCGACAGCGCTTTGGTCGTCGGCCCGTCGGCCTGTTGGTTGTTGAAATCGACAATCGCGATCAGGTTGTCGAGCTTCCACTGCACCGCCGACATCACCGCCTCCCAGGTCGAGCCTTCGCCAAGCTCGCCATCCGACAGCATGTTGTAGATGAACGCCGGGTTCTTCTTGCGCTTCAGCCCCAGCGCCGCCCCCACCGCAATGCCAAGGCCGTGGCCGAGCGAGCCGCCGGTGATCTCCATCCCCGGTGTATAGGCCGCCATGCCCGACATCGGCATCCGGCTGTCATCCATGCCATAAGTGCCGATCTCGTCTTCCGGCAATATCCCGGCCTCGATCATCGCGGCGTAAAGAGCGATCGCGTAATGCCCGATCGACAGGTAAAACCGGTCGCGCCCCTCCCATTCCGGGTCTTCCGCACGGTAGGTCAGCGCGTGAAAATACGACACCGCCAGCACGTCGGCCACGCCCAACGCCTGGCCGATATAACCCTGGCCCTGGACCTCACCCATCAACAGCGCATTGCGCCGGATGGCCCAGGCCCGACGCGCCAGGCTGACATTCGATCCGCTCATGGTCATAGACACCTCCCTTTTCACCCACCAGAAAGCCACCTCAAGCGTGGCCGTTCAACTCCCCATTCCACAGCCGCGCCAACACAACGGCACTACCCTTTGCACCCTGCCGTGCTACGCTGCCCCGAACGGAGGAACCCCATGAACCTGTCATCCCTGCTTGCCGCCCGTGAAACCCCCATCCGCATCGGCCTGATCGGGGCCGGTAAATTCGGCTCGATGATCCTCGCCCAGGCGAAACACATCAAGAATTACCAGGTCACCGGCATCGCCGATCTCGATGTGCCCAAGGCCAGGGCCGCGCTGGCCCGCACCGGCTGGACCCCCGAGCAATACAGCGCCCGGACCATGGCCGACGCCGTGCGCGACGCCACCACCTGCCTGACCGAAGATGCCGCCGACCTGTTTGCCAACCCGGAAATCGACTGCATCATCGAGGCCACCGGCCACCCGCTCGCCGGCACCCGCCATGGCCTCGCCGCGATCGCCGCCGGCAAGCATGTCATCATGGTCAATGTCGAGGCCGATGTGCTGTGCGGCGCGGTTCTCGCCGACCGCGCCAGAAAGGCCGGTGTCGTCTATTCGATGGCTTACGGCGATCAACCCGCCGCGATCTGCGAATTGGTCGACTGGGTGCATTCCTGCGGTTTCGAGCTGGTCGCCGCGGGCAAGGGCATGAACTTCGCCCCGGCCTATCGCTATTCCACCCCTGATACCGTCTGGGGCTATTTCGGCTGGAGCGACGCCGAAGTCGCGGCAGGCGATTTCAACCCGAAAATGTACAACTCCTTCACCGATGGCACCAAAGCCGCGATCGAGATGGCCGCCGTCGCCAATGCCACCGGCCTCGACTGCCCCGAAGATGGCCTCGCCTTTCACCCCGCAGGGCTGCAAGACCTCGCCTCGGTCTTTCGACCTGAAAGCGCGGGCGGACGCCTGGCCAGACCCGGCCTCGTCGACATTGCCGCCAGCCGGGAGCCCGACGGGCGCGTCGTGCTCAACAACATCCAGTACGGCATGTTCGTCACCTTCCGCGCCCCTGACGCATACACCCGCGCCTGCTTTCAGCAATATGGCCTGCTGACAGACGCCTCGGGCTGGTACGCCTCGATGTGGCGGCCGTTCCACCTGATCGGGCTGGAAACCTCGGTCTCCGTGCTGTCGGCCTGCCTGCGCGGCGAGCCGACCGGCAGTTCCACCCGCTGGCGCGGCGATGCCGTCGCCACTGCCAAGGGCGATTTCGCGGCGGGCGATCATCTTGACGGCGAAGGCGGCTTCAAGGTCTGGGCCAAGGCGATTCCCGCCAGCCTCAGTCTGGCGCACAACGCTTTGCCGATCGGCCTCGCGCATCACATCAAGCTGAAAAGGCCGATCAAAAAGGATCAGATCGTCAGTCTCGATGATGTCGAAATCATCAATGACAAGGACATTTTCGCGCTGCGGGAGGCGCAGAAAGCCTTTCTGGACGGCTGAAAGCCCGCCGCTTTCAAAGCGGCTCACATCCATCCGAGGCTCGCGTCGGTATCGCCCACTGGTTTGTATTCGGCCCCGACCGGCGCGGTCCAGCCGATGCGGGCCAGCACCTGCCAGATATGCGGGTAGTGCAACTCGCCATGGTCCGGCGCGCCCCTGTCGGGAACCGAGGCAACCTGGACATGCCCGATCAGCGGCAGCAAACGCTCCAACCGGTGCGAGACATCGCCCTCCATCAACTGCACATGATAGCAATCGAACATCAGCGCCAGGTTCGGCGCACCGACCCTGGCAATGATTGCTTCGGCCTGACCCGTGGTCTGCAAGAAATACCCCGGCGCGTCATACCGGTTCAGCGGCTCGATCAGGATTGTCCGCTCCCCTGCCCTGTCGCAGGCATAGCGCAGCGTCTCGACATAGGCGGCTTCGGCCTCTGGTCCTGATGCAAACCCCGCCAGCACATGCACGTTGGGCGTGGCCGTCGCCGTCGCATAGGCCAGCGCCTCATCCACCGCCGCGCGTGCCTCACCCCCGCGCCCCGGCAACGCCGACAGGCCATTTTCGCCCGGCTTGCCGCGCGGTGCGTTCAGCCCCAGCATTGCCAACCCGGTCTCGTCCAGCGCCGCCGCCACGTCGGCGGCAGGCACCGCATAGGGCCAGTGACATTCCACCGCGTCAAACCCCGCCGCCTTCGCGGCGCGGATCGCATCGGGCAAGGGCCGGTCGGCCCAGAGAAACCCCAGATTTGCTGAAAACCGCATCAATCCTCCCATTCGACATCAAAGCGCGACACGACCTGTTGCACCTGCGCCGGGTTCAGCCCGCGCCGGGGCAGGCCGCGCGTCAGCATCGCAAGTCTTGCGGTGTCTTCCAATTCCTCAATCGCATAGCAGGCGGCCTCGACATCCTTGCCCGCCACCACCGGCCCGTGATTGGCCAGCATCACCGCCGTGCGCTTGCCCGCGAGGCCGCGCACCGCCTCGCCCATTGCCGGATCGCCCGGCAAGAACACCGGCAGCAGCTTGACCTTGCCCAGTTTCATGATGCCGTAGGGCGTCAGCGGCGGCAGAAAATTGTCGGCGTCGGTGTCTTCCAGCATCGACAGCGCGACGGCGTGGCACGAATGCAGATGCACCACCGCCCCCGCCGCACTGCGCGTCTCGTAAAAGGCGCTGTGCAGCGGCATTTCCTTGGTCGGCCTGTCACCGCCGATATGCACGCCGCCCGCGTCAAAGCGCGACAACCGCGAAGGGTCCAACCTGCCGAAGCTGGCCCCGGTCGGTGACACCAGCAGCCCGCCATCTTCCGTGCGCGCCGAGATATTGCCGCTGGACCCGCCCGTCAGCCCGCGGTCATACATCGACTTCGCAAGGGTGCAGATCAACTCGCGCAGCGCGGTATCAATGCTCACAGCGCGTCCAGCCGTTGCAGCGCGGTGCCAAAGAACCCGGCATCACCAAAGTTCCCCGATTTCAGCGCCAGCGCCACCGCCACCCCGGCACTTCGGGCAAAGCACCACGGCACGCCCGGCGCGATCTCCGGCCCGACGTCCAGCCGCGAAACCCCCAGCGCCTGGGTCACCGCCCCCGAGGTTTCGCCCCCCGCGACAACAAAGCGCGAAACGCCCGCATCGCGCGCCGCCACG
>TARA_R110002110_G_scaffold108904_2_pt1 | contig 20813 bp, 19 predicted proteins | sample TARA_R110002110 | Tara Oceans TARA_R110002110 (sample SAMEA4397330) | marine metagenome | biome: Polar Biome; feature: [SRF] surface water layer (ENVO:00010504); material: water (ENVO:00002006), including particulate matter (ENVO:01000060) such as... | depth 5 m
GTGTGAGGAAGGAGCTGCGCTGGAACATGTCTACTTTCCGGTCACCGGGGTAATCAGCCTGGTGAAGGTGCTCACTGCCCATCCATGCATTGAAATAAAGCAAATAGGCAACGAAGGCATGCTCGGTGCAACCGTGCTGCTTGGCGTGGATATCGCACCCGAGCGCAGCCTGGTGCAGAGCTCCGGCACCGCGCTGCGCATGAGAACTGAACAGCTGGTCAAAACCCTGCAGGTTTGCCCTGCCGCCGCGCAAAACCTGAATCACTATCTTTACGCAGACATGGTGCAGCTGACACAAACCGCGATCTGCTTCAGATTTCACGATCTTGCGCAGCGATTGGCGCGGACGCTGTTGATGGCCCATGACCGCGCCCACAGCGATCACTTCCACATGACCCACCAGATGCTCGCCGACATGCTGGGGGTGCAGCGAGGCGGCGTGACCATCGCCGCGGGACACCTGCAGCGCGCGCAAATCATCCACTATACCCGGGGCAGGATTTCGATAATGGACCGCCAGGCGCTGGAGGCGGCATCCTGCGGCTGCTACAGCGCTGTGATGGATGTCTATGCCCGACTGTTGCCCTGATTGCGGGGGCGCAGGACTTTTTTCGGGCAAATGCACATGCGCGTATTTAGGCGAGGAGAAGCTATGGTATCTTGGCGTTTTTAAGCTTCGAGAGAACCAACTTGCAAATACACCCTCCAACCAGACACCTGCCGCTTACAGACAGCCTGAATGCATAGCCCCGCCGTCCCCGCACCGCAACAGAACCGTCTTCTGCAAGCGCTTTCGCCAGACGTTCAGGAGCGCATTTTCCCGTTGCTGGAACTGGTGCCGCTGCCTCTCGGCAAATCCATCTACGAGTCGGGTGACACCATGCGCCATGTCTACTTCCCGACCGACAGCATCGTATCCCTGCTGTACGTGATGGAGAGCGGCGACTCCGCGGAAATCTCCGTGGTTGGCAATGAGGGCGTTGTCGGCATCTCACTGTTCATGGGTGGTGAAAGTACGCTGAGCCGGGGGGTGGTGCAGAGCGCCGGATCGGCCTACTGGCTGCCGGGACAGCAGCTCAAGGATGAATTCAATCGCCATGGCGAGCTGATGGTGCTGATGCTGCGCTATACGCAGTCCCTGATTACCCAGATGGCGCAGACGGCAGTATGCAACCGCCATCATTCCATCGACCAGCAATTGTGTCGCTGGCTGCTGCTCTCCCTGGATCGCCTGCAGGGTCCCGACCTGGTCATGACCCAGGAGTTGATCGCCAATATGCTCGGGGTGCGCAGGGAGGGGGTAACGGACGCAGCCGGCAAACTGCAGAAGCTCGGGATCATCGAATACAGCCGGGGCAAGATCAAGGTGCTGGACCGGCCCGGGCTGGAGCGTCGCAGCTGCGAATGTTATGGGGTAGTCAAGCGGGAAACAGACCGCCTGATGGCCATCGGATCCGGGTTGCGCTGAGTCGAGCGGGAGCCGAACCGTCACGCCCGCTGCGACAATGGCTCATCGGGTATCTGACGGAATCCATTGTGACCTGCGTGTTCATCAGATTTTCCCCAGTAAGAGCAATACCACCAGTACCAGTACGATCACACCGATGGCACCGCTGGGACCGTAGCCCCATTGACGGCTGTGGGGCCAGCTGGGAACCACCCCTATCAACATCAGTATCAAGATGATCAGTAAAATTGTTCCTGCACTCATGGTCTCTCTCCTGGCTGGCAAGCACTGGGCGGCTGTCGACGACAACCGTGACGGGGTACAACCTCGCCATAATGAAAGCTGCGGAGACACACGTCTGTACGCTGGCACACCTAGCTGGAATGCGGGAGCATGCACGGTCCCGGGTGTATCTTCAGCGATTGAGCCCCGAGGCAGATAAGCCCCGCGAGAACACGGTTTCAGGCACCGTCGCGACGATCCTTCCGAATACCCCGCCCCTCCGCTCCGGTACCAATAGTCCTACTTTTCTTGTGGAATAAACTTGCTTGTTTGCGCCTAGCAAGTATAGTATCTTTCTGCTCCGGGAACAGCTCTAAAAATGCTGCAGGCCTCTGCAGCAATCGAATACCATGCAACGCAAGACTAGTCCGGTACCGGTACTATCAATAGCCACGTTTGGGCGGCGCCCGTACTAATAAGATGAGGAAGACTGTTATGACAACCCAAAAACCTGATTACGATGCCATCGTGATAGGCGCCGGCTTCGCCGGTCTGGCCCTGATCCACTACCTCCGCGATGCGGGATTGTCGGTTCGCGTATTCGACAAGGCATCCGATGTCGGTGGTACCTGGACCTGGAACCGCTACCCGGGCGCGATGACGGACAGCGAGAGCTACTACTACTGCCTGACCTTTTCCAAGGAACTGCTGCAGGAATGGTCCTGGACCCGGCGCTACCCCGACTGGAAAGAGACCCACAACTACTTCCGTTTCGTCGCCGACAAGTGCGACATGTGGCCGCACATCCAGCTGAACACGGAAATTGTCAGCGCCGAATACCAGCAGGACAGCGCTCACTGGCTGGTCACCACCGGCGACGGGGATACCTTTACCTGCAAGTACTTCATCAGTGGCATGGGCATGATTTCCGAGCCCGTGATCCCGAAGATCAAGGGCATGGACACCTTCAAGGGCCCGCTGTTCCACTCCGCGCGCTGGCCGCAGGAAGGTCTCGACTACGCCGGCAAGCGTGTGGGCATTATCGGGGCCGGTGCCACCACGGTGCAGATGCTGCCGGTCATGGCCCAGACCGCCGAGAGCGTCACGGTATTCCACCGCACACCCAATTTCATACTCCCTGCCATGCAGCGGCCGATGACGCCGGAGTGGGAAAAAGAGATCAAGGAAAACTACGACGAGATCATCGCCAAGTGTCGCAATCACATGTTCGGCATGGCCTTCGACACGGCGGAGGGACGCAAGGCCGTCGAGACCTCGCCGGAAGAACGGCAGCGGATTTTCGAAGAGAAATGGACCGGCAGCTTCCGCTGGGTATTCGAGACATTTGAAGACCTGCTCTCCAATCCCGAGGCAAACCGGATGGCCTCGCAGTTCATCATCGACAAGATGAAAGAGCGCATTGAGGACCCGGAAATCGCGGAGATCCTGGTGCCGAAAATCGAGGACTACCCGCTGTTCGCCAAGCGTCCGCCGCTGGATCACGGCTACCTCGAGGCCTACAGCCGTGACAACGTGCACCTGGTGGATATCAAGGACCGCGAGCCTATCGTCGAAATCACCGAAACCGGCGTACGCACCACAGAGAACCTCTACGAGTTTGACATCATAGTGCTGGCAACCGGCTTCAGCGCCTACACTGGCGCCCTGGAGGCCTTCCCGATCCGCGGCGTCAGCGGGCAGACCCTGGCAGAGAAGTGGCAGGAGCAATCCAAGTCGATCATGGGCGTCTGTGTAGCGGATTTCCCCAACATGTTCATCGTCACCGGACCCCAGGCCCCCTTCGCCAACCTGCCCACCTCCATTGAGCAGAACGTTATCTGGATAACGAACTGCATCAAGAAAATGGAAAGCGAAGGCTACGACGTGGTCAAGCCGCGCCAGGATGCCGAGGACGAGTGGACCGCGCATACCGCGGAGATTCACAGTCAGACGCTGATGGCAGAGGGTGACAAGGTGCACTCCTGGATGATGGGCGCCAACCTCGAAACCAAGGCACCGCGTGTGCTGATCTACTTCGGGGGGGCGAACGTCTACTACGACAGGATGGACGAGTCAGCCAACCAGGGCTATCCGGAGCTTGAGTTCGAGAAACTCGCCAGCTAGCAACCATTGTTTACATACTATGCAAACGCACAACAGGTTTGCGGGCAGGCTTGCTCCCCGGGGCAAGCCTGCATCTTTCAGTAGAGTTGCAAAATACCCGATTCCCCGGTCATGTCACCGATCACCCAGATCTGCTCAAAGGGGTGCGCCGGCGGCAGGGACACGCGATGCAGGCATTGCTTCAGATCATCCGTGGACCAGAGGGGATTGGCATTGCGAATCACCAGCCAGACCCGGTCGCTGTGGTAGGTCTTTCCGGACTTGCTGGCGAGCACCGCGTTGAGCGCGGTTAGCAGGCGATCGCCCACCGGCACCTGGATAAGCCGATGCAGCGCTTCCAGTGTGCGGATGTTGGCGGCGCGACCGAGAATCAGCTTGGCCTCCTCCTCGCTGCCGTAGATGTGGGCGATCTCCAGATCCATGCGGTCGCCGTCGAGATAGCAGGAAACGTCGGGCTTGCCGGGCTCATTGTGCCAGATGTGACGCATGGGCAAATCACTGCGCTCTTCGTACAGGCGCATGAAAATCCGGGCCGCATCATGCTCCAGCTCGATCTTTTCCCTTGTGCTGTTGTTCACTCGGGGGCTCTCGTCAAAGCGGTTGACTGGCCCTGACGCGCGCGGGTGCGGCAAAGCTGTCTGCGCGCGCGTGCTCCCAGAACAGGTCGAACACGACATGACCATGGCCATCCGCGCCGGGGGACTCGAGCAACTGGCCGCGGCGCAGGGCCGGGTAAAGCTGCCCCAGGGCGCTCACCTGGGTTTGGGAGACGCGGCGGATTACATGCTCCGGCCCCAGCTTTTCCGGGTGCTCTACCCCGGCAGCCATCAGCAGGTCGCGCAGGGCCTTGAGGGTGTTCTGCTGGAAATTGCAGACCCGGGTGGCCTTGTCCTCAGGCACCAGGCCGCGCTGGCGACCATGATCCTGAGTGGCCACACCGGTGGGGCAACGATCGGTATGGCAACTCCGGGACTGAATGCAACCCAGCGCGAACATGAACCCGCGCGCGGCGTTGCACCAGTCGGCGCCGACGGCCAGCGTGCGGGCGAGATCGAAAGCGCTGACAATCTTGCCAGCGGCGGCAACACGCACACGATCGCGCAGGTCCAGGCCCACCAGGGTGTTGTGCACCAGCATCAGGCCCTCGCGCATGGGCACACCGACGTGATCAGTAAACTCCAGTGGCGCGGCACCGGTCCCGCCCTCGCCGCCATCGACGACGATGAAATCCGGCACCAGACCCGTCTCCTGCATGGCGCGGGCGATGGCAAACCACTCCCAGGGATGGCCAATGGCAAGCTTGAACCCTGTCGGCTTGCCACCGGAGAGCTCGCGCAACCGCGCCACGAACTGCAACAATTCGATGGGCGTGGAGAACGCCGAGTGCGCCGCCGGGGAATGGCAATCCTGGCCTTCCGGCACGCCGCGGGTACTGGCGATCTCGCCGGTTACCTTGGGCCCGGGCAGCAGCCCCCCCTGCCCCGGCTTGGCGCCCTGGGACAGCTTCAGCTCGATCATCTTCACCTGGGGTTCGCGGGCGTTGGCGACAAACCGCTCCTCACTGAAGCGCCCGTCCGTATCACGGCAACCGAAGTAACCGGTACCGATCTCCCAGACCAGGTCACCACCGTGTTCGCGATGATAGGGTGAAATTCCGCCCTCCCCCGTGTCGTGATAGAACCCGCCCCTGCGGGCACCGGCGTTGAGCGCACGAATTGCATTGGCGGACAGAGCGCCAAAACTCATCGCGGAGATATTGAACACGCTGGCGCTGTAGGGCTGGGCAAGCCCCTCGCCCACGGTCACCCGAAAATCGTGATCGGCAATGTGCACCGGCTGCAGGGAGTGGTTGATCCACTCGTAGTCGCTGCGGTAGACATTCTCCAGCGTGCCGAACGGGCGCTTGTCCAGATCCGATTTGGCGCGCTGGTAGACGATGGAACGTTGGCGCCGGGAGAAGGGCAGCTCGTCGCTGTCGGATTCAATGAAATACTGCCTGATCTCCGGCCGGATTCCCTCCAGCAAATAGCGGAAATGCCCGATCACCGGATAGTTGCGCAGCACTGCCCGCCGCGGCTGCAGGAGGTCATATATCCCCAGCCCGCAGAGCAGCCCGCCCAGAGCCGCCAGCAGAGACCAGGCCGGATGCAGGCTGGTCGCCCACAGGCCCAACGCGGCCACCAACACCGCAGCCACCAGACCAAAATGACGGAATGCCGGAAAAAATCGCATCTGGGCTCCTGCTTTACTCAGCCGACGAGCGTGAAATACGCGGTCTGGGTGGGTGGACCGAGCTCGGGGTCTTCATCACCAATGCCACCGAGGACCGCACGGTAGCCGTTGCGCCGGGCCACCCCGAACACCCACTGCGCAAATTTCGCCCGGTCCCACTCGAACTTGTGATCGGCCTCGCGAAATTCGCCGGGACGCAGGCCGAACAGCGGATTGTACTCCCGGTTGGGCGTCGTCAGGTAGATCACCCGGGGCCGCATTTGTCCAAATACACTCTGCTCCACCGCCGACAACAGGCCCGGTTTGACGTGTTCGATCGTCTCGACCATCGCGGCGACATCATAATCGCAGAGCGCAGGCTGGACCTCGCTGTAGGAGCCGTTGATCAGCGTCAGCTGCGGGAATGGTGCCCGCGGGTGATCCGCCAGCAGGTGCCGCGCCTTTGTCAGCGCACGAGGACAGCTTTCCAGGCCTACGATTTCGTCAAACTGCTGCTCCATGGCCAGGCGGTGCAACAACAGTCCCGAGCCGCAACCAAGATCCAGAACCCGACGCGCGCCAGTGGCGCAAATGCGGCGGAGTACATGGTCGAGGCGGATTTCGTGCAGTACCGAAATGCCCTCCATCATGGAGGGAGCCGACATCGAATAATTGTTCAATGACATTGCTCAAAAAGGCGGCGATTTTACCGGGGTGGGGAGGAAATTGCACCAACGGTAACCCCCGGCTCAGGGAGAAAGGATATTGCCGACCGCCGGATCGATACGACCGGACAGCGTGGCCGCATAGACCCTGGAGACCGCGTCCGGACCCTTGCCGTGTTCGATCGACAACCAGGCTGATGCCTCGGCCGCAAACACACGCCAGCTTTTGCCCAGCCTGGCGTCAAAGCCCTCCCTGCCCCATTCCTGGATGCGTTTCTGGGCCTGATCCGGGGCGAAGAACAGCCGCGGCCTGGCGCCCGGCAGCTCCGCGGGCGGCCGCGGTGCATCCCAGTGTGACAGTCCCACCTGGGTACTCTCCACCAGCCTGTCGCCAAAATGCCGGTGCACCGCCGTGAGTACGTCACCATCACCGGCAAAATCGACGACCAGGGTCGGCTGCGCCGGATCCAGCGTGGCAATCCGGTCGTAGGGAAGGACCACATCGTAGCAGCCGAGACTCTCAACGAAAGCGCTATTGGCCGGTGAGGTGAGGCCGACCACCCTGGGCCCCTGGGGACGGCGCTGGGACAGGGCAAAGGCAAGCCCGAAACCGGTCTTCGAAGAGGCACTCAGCAGCAGGGCCTGGCTTGCACCGAAGAAGTCGTTGTCCGCCAGCCAGTCGTCAATCAGGAATGATGTGGTGTAGAGGGGGCTGAGAATCGGCCGCAGGTCATCAAGCACCGCGGCCGTGCCCCTGCCCGGTTGCAGCCGGCTGTAGGTATTGTAGACCGGGTGCAGGTCGCGCCGCTGCCGGTACAGGTCGAGGAAGGAGTCCGGGGTCACCGACTCCGGCTGCATGACCAGGTGCGATGACATCGGGAAATAGCCGTAGAGCCTCTCGCCGGTGGCAATCTCTTCCGAGTGCGATCGCACCACGGTCGCATAGCCCCATACCGGAATTCGTCCCCAGCCGGCTTCGGCAGGGAAAAAAGACCAGTAGTTCAGCTGGTCACCAGCCACGGCATAGGTGATGTTGTTGGCGGTAAAGGCAAACTTCTCGACCTCGGCCAGGATCTGGCCTCGCTCGAGAGAGACCTCCGCCGGCGCGGGACCACTGACCCATCGGGTCTGGGCCAGATCGCTGCGGTTGACAATGAAATCCTGCGTGGTCACGCTCATATTTCTTCCTTTCCACTACCTGGCTGATTCTGCCCGCACTTCCAGCAGGTTTCGAAGGCAGGATCATTGTCCTCACTGCAACTGATGCATCGCCATGGCACCGCGTTCCTTGCGCTCAACGAGCTCTCGATCAACCGCGTAGCACGCTCGTAGTCAGCGTCGTTGACGACCCACAATTCCGGCCACACCTCAAACGGCGAAAGCTCTCCTGCTCCCCCTGCGGCAAACTCGTTTTTCAACGTAACCGCAATCCCCGCAGACTCGACGATATTCCTGACGTTGGCAACGATGAGCCTGTTTTCGTTCGAGCAGAGCAGTCGCAAAGCCCGACTCCCCGTGAGGCGGCGCCCGTGCGACCGTTACTTGTCGTCCAGGCGGAAACCGAGCTTGATCGCCACCTGGTAATGGCCGACCTTGCCGTTTTCGATATGGCCGCGCACCTGGTCCACCTGGAACCACTCCACGTTGTTGACCGTGTCCGAGGCTCGCGCAATGGCCTGCTGGATGGCGTCCTCTATCGAACTGGGCGATGATCCGACGATATCGATTACTTTGTACACGTGACTCATGGATAGTCCTCCGTCTGCGAAACTGTTACTTTCCACCCTAGCATATTCATCCCCGATCTGCCCAAACGGTCCCGGACACCTTTGCCTGGTGCGGTCGCGAAGCCGGTTCGATGTCGACGGTAACCAGCAGGGGCAGATGGTCCGAAGCCACGCGCGCCAGCTGCGAATCAGGGATCTCGATGCCGCTGACGCGGATCCCGGAATCGACAAACACATGGTCGATGCGGGCGGCGGGAAAGCGACTGGAAAAGGTATTCTTCGGGCGATGGGCATCCAGTTGTACCTGTGCATCCTCAAGACGCTGACACAGCCGCTGGCACACGCCTGAAGATGGAGTCGCATTCAGGTCGCCACACAGAATCACCGGTGCCTGGCAGCGGGGATTCCCAAGCCACTCGTCGCCGAGCAATGCCTCAACCTGGCGCATGCGTTCGCGCGGCGACAGACCCAGATGGGTATTGAGCACCTGGACCTCGGTACCACCGAACTCCACCGCAACCCACAGTGCACCTCGCGGTTCGCGCCGGGAGCCGGGTCGAAAACCCGGTAGCGCTCCGCTCCGGATCAGGCGCATCGGCAGATGACTGAGTATGGCGTCGCCGTACTGTTCCTCCTCAAGATGTATGGCCGGATGAAAATGGTGCTCCATCCGCAGGTAGCGGGCGATCGCCTGCGCCTGGTCCTCGCCGCCGGTACGGGGGCGACCGACATCAAGTTCCTGCAGTGCCACCACGTCGGGATTGGCACGGGCAATCACCCGGGCGATTCGCCTGGCCGAGAGCTTTCCGTCCAGACCGACACAGCTGTGAACGTTCCAGGTCATCACCCGTAATTGCCTGGTCCCGGCGGGGCGTCCGCGCCGAACGCTTCGCGGCACCGCCGGCGGCCTGCGGCCGAGGTACCTCAGTGCGGCCTCGCGCAGGTCGGCGGGGCGCAGATAATCGCGCCGCACCTGCGGCAAAGCGGTATCGGCCGGCAGCAGGCAGAAGGCACCGGTTTCGCCGGGCGTGGTGCCGCCGTGGGAACCGTTCTCCATGGCAAACGTGACCGGCTCTGCGCCCTGGCGCCAGCCGAGCACGACCAACTCACCTGCCTCCGGGTGCAGGCACAACGCCAGCAGGTCGTCGCGCAATTCCTCCAGATGCGGGTGCTCCGCGCCAACCAGCGCGGCGGTATCGGCCGGCAGGCTGAATTCACCATCCGCGGTGCGAGCCCACACAGCACCCTGCCCGTCGCGGGTAATGGCAACGGGCACGCAGTGGGTCGCGACCAGCTCCCGCGCCAGGAATGCGCGCTCTTGCGCAGTCAGGATGCGCGGTGAATACACGAAACCGACAGGGCCAAGCGCTGCCACCTGCAGCCGCTGTTCAGCGGGGGAATCCGTGTCGACACCAAATACGGCAAACAGGCGCTGGAACCGACGTCCGCCCAGGAACCGCACCCGTTGGGTCTGTACACTTTCAGTCGGACTCTCGCCAGCGACTTCCGGTTGTGCGTCCAGCGCGGCGAACGCACGCTCAACCGCCTCGCCGAACTGGTAGCCTTGCAGACCAAAATAGGAACGGGCGGGATGTTGGCCGTGGTCGGAATAGATCCAGACCTCGTAATGGCGCAGCGGAGCGCGGTGTGCCGCCCGCCAGAGACGCCCGATCGCATCGTCGATTCCCTTCAGCGTCCAGTGGGCAAATGCGGATTCCGGCCCACGCCGATGCGCCTGTTCATCGTAGCCGAGCAGGTTGATATGGATGATCGGCAGGCCACGGTTGAGGTCGATCTTGCCACCGATCACGCAGAGCTCGCGCATGAGGATGCAGATCGCAACGCGGGTGGGCACGAACTTCAGCTCGCGCAGAAAATCCCTGCCGTTGGACAGGCCGCGTACAAAATCGACCAGTGCGAGCCCGGTTTCAAGCAACAGCAGCACAATGATGCGCAGCACGCTATAGAGGTGACTGACCAGCAACAGGAGCGTTGCGCCGGGTCGAGCACCACGCAGGCCCGGCCCCCAGCCCAGCGACGTCGGACAGAAATGCGCCTCGTCGGCGCCGCCGATGAAATTGTCGGCATAGGCGCTGCCACCCGCGAGCAACCCCTCTCCCAGCTCCTGCAGCCGCGCTTCGACCTGCTCCGCCGCGCCTGGCTCGTACATCCGCACGATCCGCTGCTGCTCGCGGTCACGAAACGAAAACGCCGGGACCGCGGTCCTGACACCGTAGAACAGCTCCGCCTGTACCGCAGGTGTTCCCGAAGGCAGGCCCGAATACAGCGGCTGCACCTGGTAATGCTCGCGCTCGATCAGCCGTTTGAGAAAAGGCATCTCACCCTGCGCGAGTGCACGCTCCAGCTGGGCTTCCGATAGCCCGTCAACCTGGACCATCAGCAATCCCGGCCGCATTGCATGACCGATTGACTCCGGCAAACGCAACATGCGAGTCAGCCAATAACTGCGGCTGAACCGGCGGCGAAGACCGCGCAGGAACACCTCGATACGGCTGATCATGCCGTGCGTCGTGGTAACAGAATGGAAGGCATCAGCCGCTCAGTCGAGCTTGTCATCGTCGGCGACTCCTTCGCTCAGCGCACCTTCACCCGCCGTGGCGAGGCTCCTGATAATGTCCCACTCGGTCCTGATTCGGGCCAGGACGTGGTTCCAGCCCGACTCCTCACGGTGCTCATGTCCGGCCGGTGTTGCCAGCAGGCGCTCATAGCAGGCAAGTGCCGTATCCGCCGAACGCGGCATCGACCAGGCATCGGCTGTTTCCAGTGCCGCGCGGCTCAATGCGGCGCGCTCCGGCTCCGGCAGCGATGCCACCCATGCCAACGCCGCAGTGAATTCGGTCTCATCCGCTGCCATCAGCAGGCGTCCGTTACTGCCGTCGGCAACCACTTCCCGAACCCCGCTCGCGTCGAGCGCTACCACTGGCAACCCGGCGGCCATCGCCTCGGTCAGTACCATGCCCTGGGTTTCGCTCATGGAAGCAAAAGCGAATACATCCATCGCCGCAAGCGCATCGGCAAGCTGCTCATGTTGCAGCACCCCGTGCAGCAACAGCCGATCGTCGACAGCGGCGGCAGTGAAAATCTCCCGGATCGCCTTCTCGGATGGGCCGGTTCCCACGACCAGAAAGTGCGCGTCGGGAGTTGACTGCAGGTACGCGGCGACCGACCGTGCCAGAAACTCGAGATTTTTTTCCGGCGCCAGCCGGCCCAGGTGACCCACAACAAATGCATCGTCCGGAATACCGTTGTGCCGCCGGAAGCGGGAGCCATCGCCATGGCTGAAGCGCTCCGGCTGCACGCCGGTCGGGACCACCAGGACAGGCGCGGTGACACCGCGCTCGACCAGCAGCTCGCGAACGCTTTCACTGGGCGCGAAAACCTGATCGCAAAGATTCGCGTATTGGGTTGCCAACTCGATAACGAACCGCCTCAGTACCGGCGAATCGCCCGGCACGTAATGGGTATACTGTTCGTACAGTGTGTGATGGGTGAACACCAACGGCAGGCCGCGCTGTCGGGCGATGCGTAACGCAGTCGTCCCCAGCAGGAACGGATGCTGAGAGTGAATGATGTCTGGCTGGAAGCTGTCAAGTCGACCAGACAGTATCATCGGTACTGGTAACGCTACCGAAAAATCACTGGTATTGAAATTCTGTATCGCCGGTATCCGGATCACGCCTGTTTCGTGTTCAGGCGTATCATGGAACTCCGGCGCGACAACCAGTACCTGGTGGCCACGGCGGCGATACTCTTCGGTGAATGCCTCAACGGAGCGTGCGACGCCGCCGACATGGGGAGTGAAGGTATTGGTAAAGAGCGCGATGTTCACGTGTCAGTGACCTCGCTCGAAAGAGTCAGGGACGTGGTGCCAGGGTCGATAGTGCGTGGCGGATGTCCGGGCAACCGCAGTTCGATGGTGGGTTCCCCACTGCGCCAGTTCCCGTCCCACTCTACCTTTACCTGGCCTGCGGCACAGGGAGTGACAACGACCGAGACCGGACCAAATGCCGTGGGAGCAGGGCCAAACGCGATCGGACGCTCATGCCTGAGCCAGCGACTGGGGATTCCGGCACAGAGAACCAGCCGCTCACCCTCCTCGCGCAGAAACAGATGCCGCACCATCAGCACCCATTCTGCCGAAGCCCATACATGGTGGCCATCACCCATACAACCGCCCATCGTCCGCGGGTGCACCGCTTCCGGCCACTGGCCCGTGGTGGTTGCCATCGCCGCGACCGCATCCATCAGGTCCAGGTACCGCGGGTCGTCCGCGCGCAGCAGAATCTGCGCGACATGCAAGGTCAGGTAGGCGTTGAGCCCCGAGTGGATCATGTCCTGGAAAAATGCGCCGTCGATAAAGCAACTCGAGAGCAGGAAGTTGACCGTATCGAGCAGCCGGGGATCGTCGGGCCTGCAGTCCTGTAACGGATAACCTACCGCGAGCGAGCCGATCGCTCCCGCATCAAGGCGGCGGTAGGGAGACGCGGGCATGCCGGGGCGGCGCAGGCGCCGCGCACAGCTTTCCAGGCTGCGATCGATCGCGCTGGCGAAGTCGTCCGCCTGCGCGTCGAAATCGTCGCCTTTGCCGCCGGCACTATCCCGAAGCAACTGATGTGCGGCCTTCAGGCCCGCAACACCCCAGAAATCGTCCCAGAAATAATAATCGTTGGGGCCGAGGTGCTCCGCGCTGAAGCCCGCTGGCAGCAGGCCCGCGTGCGGCGCGTCGATGTCCGCGCTGACCCGTTTACGCGTGATCCAGCGTGCCGCGCGCTTGATCGGGCCTTCCCATTTCGCCCCCAGCCGCTTGCCGGTCAGCTGCTCGTAGCGCAACAGTATCCACAGCACCTCGCCGTTGGCGTCCCACTCGCCCTCCTGGGAGCGGAAGTAGCCGAGCGGAGTTTGCCGGTCCGGAAACCGCTCCAAGGCGCGCGCTGCCCTTTGTTCCAGTCCAACGCACAACATTGCATGGATCAGGAATGCAGCATCGCGAAACCAGAAGCGCTTGTAGGTATAGGGGCCTGGATAGACGTCACCGGGCGAATGCAGCACCAGCGAAGTGACAGCAGCGTCATAGAGAAACTGGTAGCGCGGCTCGGGACACTCGAGCCTGCAGGTCTGTGCCCGTTCATTGCGCCAGGTTTCGTTTGAAAGCGTGTCTGAGCGATTGCCCGGCAGTGGCACGCTGACCGTGACCCGGCGCTGGCCACCGGCCCCGATCGGAAACATCGCCGCCGCGGTGACCATGCCGACCTTGCAGCGGCCCTCGCTGTTCTCCTGCTGGTCATTGAGATGGATAAACACGTCGCCATGATGGTAATCGGATACGTGATGTCGTTGCGCCGGTTCGCTGAATTCCACCCGTTGCACGTCGTCCACAAGCCAACTTTTGCGGTCCTGCGCAAGATTCACCTTGTGCACGAAGCTGACCCCTTCCGGATTGCAGGGCCGGAGTGCCAGCACCAGCCAGCCTGCGCTATCGCTGTCGGCGGTCGCCGTCATGGTGCATATCGCCCTGCCATCTTCGACCCGCACTTCCGCCCGATTTTGCAATGAGAGACCGCCCTGGTTGCCGCGGGTGATTACCGCGACTCCCGGGTCCAGCTCCTGATACTGCTCCACGCTGCGGGCGCGGGACGGCAGCAGGGTACGGCCATCTTCAGTGATAATCCAGCTGTCGAGTGACCAGCCGTCAAGCAGTGGGGTCAACAGTCCGCGCGGGTCGACAATAGGCAGCTCTTCCCAGTCCGGCTGGCCAATCGCGGTCCAGTTCCGGTGAGTGAGATTGATATGCGAAATCGAGAAGGAACGGGGAATAAAGGATTCATCCTTCGGGTCGAACTGACGCTCAATCCAGTAGGGCCAGACCCAGTCCAGATTGTGTTGTATCACCTTGGTATTGATCAATCCGCGGGCGTGAAACACAAGCCCCGCACGCAACAATTCAATGGGTTCGCCGACCTCGGAAGGCTGCGCCAACTGCCGCATCCGCGCCATCAGTTCGATAGGATCCAGAAAGCCCTGGCTACGTGCGGCCCGGCGAATAATAAACTGCCAGGGCAACCATCTCATCAAGCTCATTTTACCTCTCTGTCGATCTGGTTGGGGTGAGTGTTGCCGCCCTCGTCGGCATAGCGCGCGAGAGCGCGCTGCGCCAGACGGTTGAAATACACTACCGCAACCACGGTGGCGAAAAAACCGAAGCCGTAGAGCGCCCACTCCACCGGGGTGCGGCCCAGTTCACGCTGGGTCAGCGCGGTAAGGTCCCCGACGATGGAGCCAAGGTAGACGTTGTGTACCGAGAACGGAATGAAACCGAGAAATGAACCCAGCAGGTAGCCACGGAATCGAAACGTCGTCAGCCCGAAAAAATAATTGGCTACCTTGCTCGGAAAAAACGGAATCAGCCGGGTAAGCAGGACCACCTTCCACCCGTGTTGCGCCATCTCCGCATTGATGACCCGCAAGCGCTCATGTTCAACAATGAAGCGCTTGGCACGGCTGCCGAGCAGATGACGTGAGATCAGGAACGCAATCGCCGCACCGAGCGTGGTACCCACCACGACCAGGATCGAGCCCTCCACCACCCCGAATACAAACCCGGCACCCATCGTTAAAAAAATGCCGGGCAACAGCAAGAACACCGCCGCGGCCATGATCAGAACGAACAACACCGCGGCCCAGGCACCCTGTTGCTCCACCCATGCCAGTACATCCAGCAGTTTTTCATGCAGGTTGAAATAAACCAGGACACCCAGCAGAACAGCGACAAAAGCGACACTTGCCGCGAGGGCCCAGAAGGGTGACCGGAATGGTCGTGAACGTGTGACGCCGCCGTATTCGCCCATATCTCCCTGCATCGGTCAATACAATCTTCAGTTCCGGGAAGCGGGGCCGCACTGCTGATCGGTAAGCGATGATGCCCGCCAATAAAGACACTGTAGCATCTTGATACTACTACATGCAGAACGAAACTGCCTGGCGAAGCGGGCAGCTAACTGTGGTCGCGGCGACATGCCCCAGTCCGGAGCCGACTGGTGAAGCGAAGTTGAACTTGAAAAAATCCGGTTACGGTCCAATGCTGTAAAGACATTCAGAAAGTGCTACCGAATCCGTCGGAGCCGCCCAGGGAGGATGATTGCCGTGTCAATTCGTTTTATTCACCGCGGAACGCGCTCCGCAAGCAGCTTGGCGTGGGGGTTGATACCCCTTGCGATCATCATCGGCGTACTGCTGCTGCTACGACCACCTGCCAGTGATCCCGGCGCGACCGCTACCCAACTCGAAACCCGACCCGACGCAACATTGCTCGCGGTCAACGCTGCCGGGAGCGCGGCAGCTGTAGCACCGGGTTTTGTACCACCGGCCCCGGCGCGACGGGACCAGGTACTGCAGCGGCTGAGTCAGTTCCGGGCCGATTACAAACAGCTGGCACCGGCGATGACAGTGGACTACCCGCCGGATTCGCCGGACAGCGCAAAGCTGGCAGACGAGCTCACCCGGGCGTTGTCCCAGTACGGGCTGGATCGCGGCGCTGCCACCGCCGGACCAACACCGGACAACGGCGGTGGGAACTGGAGCGCACCGATGGTTGTCCATACCGCCAAGGGTAACGAAGAAACAGTTCGTCGGCTGCTGGAGGCGCTCGCGCCCTATTTTTCCGCACAGGTGCTGCTGGTGTTCGACGACACTCGAATCAACGAATTGACGCTGCGTATCAGGGCGACGCCAGCATTTACCGAAGACGGCCTTGCCGTCTTCCAGTAGCCTCGTGGGTGTCCTGCTGCCGGGGCCGGATTGCAGCGCCTGGATTTCTGGACTAGCTTTAACAGGCCAGCCACGGCGCCGGGCCGTTAGACGCGGGGCGTGGGCGCTTGCTTGAGAAGGAGAAAGCGATAGTTGGGCTTCCGCGATGAATGACAGCGAGCAGGAAGATACCGATCTTGCCGCCAAACGCGAATGGATGGTCGAGCACCAGATCGTGCGGCGCGGGATCAGGGACCCGCGCCTGCTTGAGGCAATGCGCCGGGTCCCCCGCGAGGAATTTCTCCCGGCTGACTTGCGGCAGTTCGCCTACGAGGACAGGCCACTGCCTATTGCCAGCGGCCAGACGATTTCCCAGCCTTATATTGTGGCACTGATGCTGGAAGCACTGGATCTCGATGCGTCCCACCGGGTGCTGGATGTCGGCACGGGATCCGGCTACGCAGCGGCAGTGCTCGCCGAAATGGTGGCGGAAGTCTATAGCATCGAACGGGTAGCAGGGCTCGCAGACAGCAGCCGCCGACTGCTGGAAAAACTGGGCTACCGCAACATTGAGGTGATTCACGGGGATGGCTCTGTGGGATGGCCACAGGCCCAGCCCTACAACGGTATCGTGGTGGCAGCCGGCGGTCCGCACGCACCCGAGGCGCTGAAACAGCAGTTGCAAGTCGGTGGCCACCTGGTCATCCCCGTCGGGGAGTCGGGATCTCAGGGGCTGATGCGGATCACGCGCATCGCTGCAGACGAATTCGATCAGGAACAGCTCGGCAGAGTGCGTTTCGTCCCGTTGATCGGCAAAGCGGGCTGGGACGAGCATGGGCGTCATGCGAGCGCACCCGACCATCCGGATGATACACGCGATGGTGGCAGTATGGGCGCGGGGGGCAAGAAGAACCGTCAGCGTGATACCGTCGACTTGCTGGCTGACATAGCGGAGCCCATTGGCAGCGACAGCAAACTCGACAGCCTGCTCGAGCGCATCGGCGACTCCCGCGTGGTACTGATCGGGGAAGCAAGTCACGGCACGTCTGAATTCTACCGGTTTCGTGCGCGTATCACCCGGCAATTGATCGAGCGCAAGGGCTTCAATATCGTCGCCACCGAATCGGACTGGCCGGATGCCGCACGCGTGGATCATTACGTGCGCGACTTGACGACGCCGCCATCGGAATGGCGCGCCTTCGCCCGCTTCCCGGCCTGGATGTGGCGCAACACCGACGTCCTGGAGTTCGTCGAATGGCTGCGGCACCACAACGCCGGCATTCCCACCGCGGATGCGCGCATCGGGTTTTACGGGCTGGACCTTTACAGCATGTACACCTCGATAGAGGAGGTGCTCAAGTATCTCGATTCCATCGATTCCGAAGCCGCCGCCGAAGCACGCCAGCGTTACGGCTGCCTGATGCCCTGGGAGAAGAACCCCGCCACCTATGGCCGTGCGGTCACCTCCGGACGCCACCGGGAGTGCCAGCGCGATGTCGTCGATATCCTGACCGCATTGATGGAGCGCCAGCTGGAGTATTCCGCCCACGACGGCGACAGTTTTCTCGATGCGGTACAGAATGCGCGTCTCGTCGCCAATGCGGAGGAGTACTACCGCAGCCTCTACGATGGCTACGCCGATTCCTGGAACCTGCGCGATACCCACATGTTCGATACCCTGACCTCGCTGCTGGAGCATCGCGGGGACAGCGGCAAGATCGTGGTCTGGGAGCACAACTCACATATCGGCGATGCCGCCGCGACAGACATGAGTGCGCGCGGCCAGCACAATGTGGGCCAGCTTTGTCGGCAGGCGTTTGGCGACGATGCCTACCTGATCGGCATGGGCACGCATACCGGTACTGTCGCCGCCGCCAGCGACTGGGGGGGGCCGATGGAGGTCATGAACGTGACGCCGTCATTGGCGGGGAGCTGGGAGCGGTTGTTTCACGATACCGGCATCCCGGCTTTCATCGCTCCGGTACGCCATCACGCGCCCCGTGAACTGCATCGGCGGCTCGTCGAAGAGCGACCCGAACGCGCCATCGGCGTCATCTACCGTCCCCGTACGGAGCGGGCGAGTCACTATTTCCACGCCCGGCTGGGAGACCAATTTGACGAATATGTCTGGTTCGACGAAACCACTGCCGTCACGCCCCTGGGAGAACGGGAGCTTGAGGGGGCACCGGATACCTATCCGTTCGGGCTATAAGTCAACCATTCCCGGAACAGTGCCCGATCATGGCAGAGGCCGACAACCTCCCTGTTCCGGAAAACAACGCCATGGAGGTTCAAATGTCCACAGGCACAAGCAACCACCCCGATACCAGGACCGCCAGTCTCTTCCGCATGGTCATGCCGGATCACCTTTGCCCCTTCGGCCTGAAGTCCAAGAGCCTGCTGGAGCGCGAGGGCTACGAGGTGGACGATCATCACCTGACAACCCGGGAGGAGATCGACGCCTTCCAGCAGAAGCACGGCGTCGAGACAACGCCGCAAACCTTCATCAATGGCGAGCGTATCGGCGGCTATGAGGAATTGAAGGTCCATTTCGGCAAAAAGAGCGCGGCACAGGACGAAGACGCTCCCAGCTACCAGCCGGTCATCGCCGTCTTCGCCATGGCACTATTGATGGCGCTGGCCACCAGCTTCGCCGCCTTTGGCACCCCCTTCACGATACGCGGCGCGGAATGGTTTATCGCCATCTCCATCTCTATCCTGGCGATCCTGAAGCTGCAGGATCTCTCCAGTTTCTCCAACCAGTTTCTGGGCTACGACCTCCTGGCCCAGCGCGAAGTGCGCTATGCCTACATCTACCCCTTCGCCGAGGCCCTGGCAGGTATCCTGATGATCGCCGGCGCGCTTATCTGGATCGCCGCACCGGTAGCGCTGGTCATCGGCACGATAGGTGCAGTCTCCGTCTTCAAAGCCGTCTATGTCGACAAGCGCGAACTGAAATGCGCCTGCGTCGGCGGCGACAGCAACGTCCCGCTTGGGTTCATATCGCTGACGGAAAACCTGATGATGGTCGCGATGGCAATCTGGATGGTGCTGAAATAGCATTCCCGCGTCCAGACAGTCCACCTGATGGGCAACGCTGAACAAGGCCAGGATTTTACCAATCTTGAGCAATTGATTGTTCAAATCGTCTCGGCCAGCCGGAGTAAAGGACAGGTGCTAGTGGACGACATTATGAACATGGTCGGTCGGAGGTCATTCGGGCCGCTGTTGCTGATGGCCGGCCTGCTGACGCTGGCGCCAATCATCGGCTACATTCCGGGTACGCCCACGGTCATCGGCATATTCGTGTTTTTGCTGGCGCTACAATTACTACTGGGACGCGACTATTTCTGGCTCCCACACAGGCTAAGGCCGGAGATTTGTCTTGTCCGTTCGGTGGCGCAGTGTGCTCGAAGTTCGCCAGATTTTTTTGCGCTGTGTTCGGTAGCGCACCAACGCAGTGCCCCTGCAATGGTACAAAAGCGCTTCAGTAACAGTAGAAGGACGCAGATCATGAACTCTATCATCTGGATTGTAGGTGCAGTCGTCATTGTCGTGTTCATCCTGGGGCTTTTGGGCCTGCGCTAAACCGCGCGAGATCCTCATACTGCACGGCGTCCGCGACTGGAGGTGACAATGTCGAGTAATAGAATTCTTGCTCTTGTAATGCTTGTAGTGGGCTTGATCCTGCTTTTCTTTGCCTACCAGTCATCCCAGAGCCTGGGCGATCAGGTGACCGAGGCCGTTACTGGTCGCTTCACCGACTCCACCACCTGGTTCCTGCTCCTCGGCGCTGCCGCTACGGCCGCCGGCGTCGGGCTACTGCTGTTCGGTAAATCCGGCGGCAGATAAAGCAGGAATTCGCAACGTCCCGCTGGCTAACAGTCGCCGGTGAGCAATGCGGTTGCATTTGTGTACGCTAGCGCACAGATATACCTGCGACAAGCCTCCATGATGGGCGCCAAACTTACCAGGAGTTAAAGCACCATGAAACTCAACGCAACTATCTTCACCGCACTGCTCGCAGCCACTCTCATGATCACCCTGCCTGGCTGCGACAATCAAGGCCCCATGGAAGAGGCTGGTGAGGCAATAGACGACACCATCGAAGAAACGGGTGACGCCATCGAAGATGCGACTGATCGCGACTGAGCCTGCCTTGGGGGGCGGCTAACTGCCGCCACCCCGCCGCACCAGGATCGCATCTGCGAGAAAGTCGCTGGCAGACCACCTGCAAGCATCTCATCCAGCCTCGCAACTCCCATGGAAATTCGGCCCGAACTACCAGCGGCGATTTCTCCGTCCACTGCAATCGGCTAAACCATAGCTCACGGAAACACACGCAGGCCTACATTACCAATCTGGGTCGACCCGACCATTCATGAGGGAAACCAACTCCAGCGCCAGATCATAAATACGCGGAAATCCAGCCGAGTAACCAACAGCCAGGCTTCAGTCGGTACGATCCGCTGGCCCGGCGCAGCGGCTGCCGTGACGACTTCTCAGGCCACAAACAAAAAAACGCGCATTGTCCGCCAGCCGAGAATCTGAACGTCTTGATGGTTATGAGAGACTCCCTGGCAAGCCCTTGAGGGTCGCCTCAGCGTTGGTCGTATGACCATTTACCGACCATGATCACTGCCAGTAACAGCA
>TARA_R110002110_G_scaffold26039_8_pt1 | contig 20810 bp, 5 predicted proteins | sample TARA_R110002110 | Tara Oceans TARA_R110002110 (sample SAMEA4397330) | marine metagenome | biome: Polar Biome; feature: [SRF] surface water layer (ENVO:00010504); material: water (ENVO:00002006), including particulate matter (ENVO:01000060) such as... | depth 5 m
TCAAGGCGCCGACATCCGAGAAGTAGATGAGAATGGCAAAAAAAAGAGGCTAGACCCTGATTTTATTAAAGATTCCGCTATGATACACATGTCTGCTAAGACCGATATTGATACAAACTTTGGTCTAGCCGAAGGTGATGTTGGAATAGCTAATGCAAAATCAGGTATTGGTATCAAAGCAGACGGCGTACGAATCATAGGAAGGGAAGGAATTAAATTAATAACTTCTACAGATCGAGTTAATTCACAAGGTATCCCCGTCGACACCGCTAGCGGTATTGATTTGATAGCTGGCAATGATGACACAGATTTACAACCTCTTGTAAAAGGTTGGAATTTACAAGCGGCTTTACGTGGATTAACAAAACAAATTAATGCTCTTAATGGTATATTCGTAAATTATGTTAATGCTCAAAACGCGTACAATGCGGCGGTCATGAATCATTATCACTATTCACCGTTTTTTGGGGTACCCACAACAATTGCTTTGGATACATTAGTGATGCCTGGATCGGACGTGCTGCAACGGCACGTAAGAGGAACTTTACAAGATTTAATAAGTCATAAAAGAAATTTAGTTAGCTGGAGGCATAATTATTGCAGCCCAGCTGGTAAATCATATATACTTAGTATATTAAATAATACGAATTAACAATGTCAATTTTTAAAGTACAAAGCACTTCAAACTCTGAGAACAAATTTTACGCTCCTTTTAAAGAAGAAATTAGCTCTCCGTATGAGAGAGCAAAGCGAGCCTGTTTAAAGAAAGCAGTAAAAAATGTATTTAGCAATGCTAATAATAGGGTCCAATATCTCGCTGTAGATCCGGCTGGAAAACTATCAGAAGTAATAAATATTTCAAGTCCAGGTAAATCTGCAAAATTTAGAGAATTAGCTCAAGAGTTTGTCGAAAGTATTATTGATTTTGTAGAGGGTGATGTAAAAGGACAATTAGAGGGAGCTACTATATGGACACACTTCAAATCGGGATTTAATACAGCTGAAGGGCAGTATGAAGAGGGAGACAGCCTGCAGGGCACTTTTAATTTTGATACTGAGGACATAAGAGATTTCTTAAATAATAAAGACCTTATTATTGCGAAGGCCACTCCGTCTCCAGTCTCCACTGCTGAGACTCCTCCTCCTCCGGCTTCTACTCCCACACCCGGCACATGGGTGGTTATGTTAGATCATGATGAGTTTTCTTTATCCCTGAGAGACAGGCCATGTGATATAGATCTATCAAATGTTGATGCTTGTAACAAATCGGGGGAACCAATACTACATGATGTACCGGTTTCGCCAGCTGGACTCGGCGGACTCATAGGTAGACTTCATATCGGTACTAAGATCAAAATGATCAGCGATTATGTTGGAGCTAAAAAATCTTGGTCAAAAGTAAAAGTTATAAGCCCCGGAGTAAATTCTGATAAAGAAGGATTTGTTGATCGAGCTGGCCTTTCGCTTGTTAAAAAATCAGTAGCTGACAGTATTGAGCCCACGAAATCAAAAATTATACCGGCTGTAGATCGACTTGAATCTAGACCAGTTTATCCGGATGCCGAAGATTTTCTTAGTTTAGGAGAATATGTTTCGGCCTTTATCCCTCCACAGGTATGGAGAGAATGGGTTGAATTAATACCACATAATAACCCCAAAGAGAAACGCTTTGAAGTGATGGTCGAGCTAGATATGTCTGAAGGCGCTAGCTCGGACGAAAGATACCGTAAGGCTAAAAGAAAAGCTATAAAAAATTTTTTACAGTATTATAACTGCCTTTCATCTAATGACTATGTTGAAAAATTAGCCACTCAAGGAAGTGAAGACGAGGGGACTTCTATGGCAGAGGAGATTGAATTTTATTCAAGCGAAGATCCTAAAACCACAACAGTACAATATTTGATAGGCATGCCTCACAAATACTGCGATTACAGACAACTTGAGCAAGCTCCAAACATGTCAATTAAAAAAATGATTCAAGAGGGTATAGTAGCATATCAATACGCTTTTTCTATCAAAGATATTGAACAGAAGATAAAGAAAATCCGAAAGGTGTTGTCTGATGTTATTAAACCTGGAATGGAAAATTATGATGGCAAAATAGAAAACGAACCAGATATCGATTTTCAAATAAAAAAATTAGATGAGTTTATTCCCGCTCTTAAAGAATATTTCCGAGAGAATAATATTAAATATAGAAGTGATGAAAATGATTTAGTAGAAATTGGATATGATACATCGCTTAAAGCAAAATATATAAGATTTTGTCCCAACGATGGCGAAAAAGGCGAGTGGAGGACTAACTGATGGCTAAAAAGTTCTTTTTCTCAACGCTAGAGCTAGAAGATGGCGTACGACTTATGCAGTTCTTGGACGAAAATCCAGATTATGATTATAACCAAAGGCTGCCTCTTCTAAAGAAATTTGATTTGGATGTTACATTCGATCTAGCATCTAGTAATACTCTTGACGTCCCCGGCAATCCCGGGAATGGATATAGTATTGAAGTTGGAAAAACTTTCCCCCCTCTAGATCCAGATGGTATTCTAGTAACTCAAAAAGATGCAGATGCTTATTATGCACTAAGGCCTCAACTTAATCCGGAGATATCTGAAGAAACATTTCAAAAATATGTTTCTTTGCTTGAGAATGATATTACAACATCAACCTCCCCACCTCCTCCGGTTATAACTACTTGGGAAGGCCACCCTCCACAAACTAAAGATAACCTTTATATAGCGGATGATCCTAAATCAGAGCATTTTCATTTACTAATTCCATCGAAGATCGATGAATTGGGAACCGGAGTTTCCGGCCCTCCACAAGTTACAGAGAATATTGGAGCACCAGTAGATTATGCACATGCTCATAAAATTAAAGATTTTAAAATTACAGATGAAATAGTTTGGGGCCATCTTTCCGATTCAGAAAATCAAATTCCTCATACTCATACAATGCGGGAGGAGACAACCTCTGGAACTTCTTTTGAGAAACAAGAGTCTAATCTTCCAGTTGATCATGAGGGTGTAAAACAAAAAACTCCAACAGCAGCACCAACAGAATATAAGATTCATATAAAGGAGTATCCTAAAACAGAAAAAAATAGATATCTTATCAAAGTCCAAGACTTACAAACTACTAGTATTAAAATATTGGTCATGCTCCCATACGGCGCCGGCCAGAGCACTGGCGCTGAATTATTTAAGGATCTCTCCTTCGCCGAAAAAAAAGACCCTGTTTTAATAAAGGCTCTCACACGAGCTTATGTAAAAGACTTGTTAGAGCAATATCCAGGTGCTACTTTAGAGGATAAAGCAGGATTATTTCCGGCAACTTCAGGCCAGCCGATGGCCGGCCAATTGGTTACACTCCCCAAAGAAGAAACTGATGTAGTAGAAGAATCAGGGAAGGAGCCGGTTAGAGAATTAACTTTTCCGGACGATAGATATTCAGAAAAACTTCAAGTTGGAATATCTCATATTAATTCCAAAAGCCCGTTTGATCTGAAAACAACAATGGGGTTCATTCTATATTCCGATCATATGATTAGGGATCACGAAGCCGGAGAATCTGATTGGATTAAATTAATAAATAAATATGCATTTCCAACTCCCGTTATACGACCCGGAGAAAAGAAACCAGCCAAAGACCGAAAAGAGGTTGTTAACACTAATAGTGCTAAAAGCGAGAAAGAGGTAACAAAAGAAAATGAGGAAATCAGCAATCCAGCTAAAAAATTAGAAGTATATAACAAAAGAAAAAATGTATCTATCTTTGCCGGCAACACCATGTTCGGGGGCCTAGAGGCCGGCCTAATGAAAATGAAGGCTAGCGATGATCCTGTTTTACAAGTATACGGAGAAGTATTACATAAGATCAACTTACGCTCTTTTATGGCTCGTGCCATGGCCTGCATTGCAGAAAAAATGGCCATTGGGGATATCGCAGAATCTTTATGTAAGGCAGTTATTCGTACAATCGGACTAGATTTAATTTCTAAAGTATTGATGATAATGCCTGATGCTTTTATCAAAAAGCCCCTCGGACCAGTATTCGGAGCTATTGAAAACCAGACTAAAAATATCGATATAATTGATGGAAAAGACCCGTTATCGCAAGCCGGTAAAGGAATACAACAGAGGAATTTAAACAAAGAAAAACGTGCCAACAAAATGAATAGAAACGAGATCGATGATTTTGTTAAGATGCTTAAGAATTTTGTTGATCTTGAAGCATTATGCGAACGACTTGGAGATTTTATTGGAGACGTTCCAGGCCTATTATTTGCCCCCGGTGGATTAGCTAAGATGAGAATGGAAGCCAGTGAGCTATTGCCAGAAATCCCCAAGCCTCCTAGGTTTGAATTGCCATATGCTGTTACTGGCGATATCATGGGCGTAATAATTGAAGAGATGGAAAGGGCCATAAAACAGCTTATTGTTAATTCAATAGTGGATATGGTCAAGGGGGTTATGGAACAAGTGATGCTTCAGTGTGAAGACATTGATAGCCCGGACCTCTCTAGGGTTAACTCTGACAAAATGTTGAACTTGCCACAATCACCTAATATTCCTGGTGGAGCTTATCCGCTTGAAACTAACATTAATTTAGATAATGCTGACCAATTTTTGGATGGTTTAATACCGTCGTCTAGAGCACCAGAAGTAGTCAAATTATTAGATGAAATATCTTCGAGACTTAAACCAACTGAGATATGTCAGTTATTATCAGGATCAGCTAGAGAACATATACTAAGATTTATTTTAAAGATAATCGAAAACAAGTTTTCAATATTAACCGTTTATATTACTAATACAGCAGATGTCCATCGTTTATTTAAATTATTAGGAAAATATGTGGATCAGACTTTCTGTACGGCGATTGTTTCTAATGTTACTGCAATTTCTGACATGTGTGAAGAAATAGTTGATAATTCGATACACGAAGATGCTCTTGAAAGAAAGGGATTCACTGCTCATGAAATAGCTTCAATATTAGATGCAGAGAGAAGAAGAAATAAAGACGCGTTCGAAAAAATGGCAGAACTTCTTTTAGATCCGGATTCTATAACCGAAGATATCCCTCCGATGCTCTGCACAGAAACAAGTAAAGGCTTGGTGCCATCAAACCCGCCGGCCATGCAACATAACATAGAAGTTATGCTTAATGCAATATATGATAGCTTAGATATGACCTTTACTTCTGACGCCGGTATAATTAAGGAATTATTTATTGGTTCTGGCTTAGTAGAAGATAAAAATTCTGCTCCTGACCCTCCTAGAGAAGGTATTCATTGGCCATCTGGTGAAGATCGTCCTGAAGACTTTACGCCGCGCCGACCCCAGAGAGCATCAAGAGCAGTAATGCCAGACCTAAAAAATCTCTTAGATAATGGGGTTCGCGGATATATGAAGGGCACTTTAACAAAATATAATTTAGAAGAAGACAAATATGAAAATACTAAAAAATATTGGCATAAAACAGAAATTTCTTTACAAGCACCAGTAATACCATCTGGAATTGATTTAGATTTATTACTGGAACAAAATGAGGACCTTCCGGAAGAAGTTAAAACTCTATTGCAACAAATTGAGCCTACCTCCGATGTGGTTAAATTTTCTATGTCCTCTATAGAAGAATCTTTTGCTATGAAAGGGGGTTTAATAGAAAAAATAGTTCCTTTTTATGAAATAGCAACTTTTAATAAGAAAAAGCCAGATTTTTCAAAATTAGCAGAAGAAATACCAAGCTTGACCGATCATAGTGAAAAAAAATATATTTCAAAGAACCCTGTTGAAAACCAAGAAATTAAAAATTTAATTATTGAACTTATTTTTGGTGAAGATTCTTTCAAGGATCCAGATACTTCATTAAATCCTTTATTGTTTTCTAGGCTTATTACTCGATCGATTAAAAAAGATTTATTATCTGATCTTCCAGAGGATTCATATAGCACCGGCCAAATATCAAATTTAGAAAACACTCTTCGAGAAATATATGAAAGAATACTTTTAACTATATTAGAAAAAAATGTATTTAAGCCTGTATCAAAATCTAGCTTATTTGATCTTGAAACATTTGAATCTTTAGATATAACAGATACACAAGATATTGATGATATGGGAGTTAATAAATGCAACCCTGACGGATCAGCAGGAAACAAACCGCCTACTGGATTGTTTGGCATCGAGGATCTAAAGGGACAAACTATAAAATTATTTGAACAAAAATCTTGTGGACATAGAGGGCCCGATGATATAGACCCGCTTACAGAAGCAATGCTTGAAACTTGCGCCATATCATATATCCGGCTGGTTTTAATTGAACGAATAATGAAATCTGTCTTTGCGTTTACTCGCCTTGACCCAGTAGCAGTGATGAGTAGTGAAGAATTTATAAACTCATTTTTAATAGATCTGGATAAGAGACTTTCGTTCGAGGGGTTCCCGTTCAAAGAAGAGTTTAAAAAAGTAATATATGATTATTGTAAAAATAAATTAGATTTAGGTATGAGGTTGAAGGACCCGTTTTTAGGAACAGGAGAGGAATTAATAGAAGAAGACCTTGATATTAATACTGCTTTAAAATATGTTTGTAAAGAAGTGATCTTTAATATTAAAGATGCGGTCGGAAATACTTTAAAGGATATTAATCTAGATACAGCACACACTTGGGGATTAACTCCAATGATGAAGACATATATTCCAATAACAAAAATAGTTAATGCGCCAGGAGCTATGAATTCTTTAGATAATTTAGAAAATAATCTGAATTACGGGTTTTCTCCTGCTTCGATAAATAAGGGAGGAGGTTTATCCTCCAGAGGAAAACAATTATCATCATTCCCATGGGGCGGAGGCACAAAGTTAACTATTGAAATGGCGCATGCAGTAGAAACTTACAATCAAAGACATAATCCTAATATCATGACTTCTGATGTAGTTTGGAAACCAGGGCTACACACAAATCATATATTTGATTTAGATGATAAAGAAAACACTTCTCCTTTTAATGAAAAATTAAAAGATAACGGCGGATTCTTACTACAAAAATATATTCGTATTGAGTATAAGGACGGAATAAAACCAGAAAGATTGCTTACTTGGTTTGATATATCTGATGACCCTAATAATGATTATAAACATTCTATTTGTGGAATCGACGCGTTTGAGCATGCACTTCATATGAAATATTTATCTCAGACTGACGAGGAGTTGAATGAATTATCACCTACCAACATTTCGGATCTTTTTGATATTCACTTTGGTATACGCATGATGCTCGTACTACCTGATTTCAATCTGTATAGAAACGAGGATAAACATGTAGCTTCTAAAGTTTTTACTGATATCATGGATAAAATTCCCGATGATTTAAAAGAGAAAGTACAAATTAAGGAATTTGAAAATGCTGCGTATCGATTAAGAACAAATCCTTCTAGACTGTCTCAGGAAGATCCCTTGGTAGTTAATCTGGGGCTTAATAAAGATTTTATTGATGGCGATGTTACGGTCACCCATAAAGAGACAGATTTTGTATTTGACGTTAACATGTTTCCGATTGTTAGCGTTGAAGAAAAAATAGATCTCTACGACGAACTCGCCCCCGTTAACTCTGGCCCCAAGGGTACCTATGGAGCGCTCGTAGGGACAACACACGACCCTGGCCTCTACGGTAACATCGCCCTCGCCATGGACGTCGATGGAGTCCCGATATCTCACCGCCGACGCCTGTTCTCCTTTAAAGAGGGAAAAAAAGCTGTCGGCCAAGCTAACAAGAATATTGAAAAGACTGTGGACACCTCGTCGGTGGGCCTGAATTACACCTACACCAACGAGCTGTATGCCGATGTTATAAATAGATTTTGGAAAGATTCCTCTGGCGAGCCGATTCTAAAATATAAACTTTTTGATCAACTGTTCGAAAATAGTTTTAAAGATAATCTTCTAGACAAATTAAGAGATACACCAGAATACAAGCTAATGGAAGGGACTATTTTTCCGGTTGATTCTCTTTCTGGATTAGTAACAGAATATATTGCTTCGTTCCCCAGGCCGTCCGCGGTCACTGACGAATCATTATTCCATCAAACACGCATCACTATCAAATCTCTTTTTGACTCTCTTAAATCTGGAGATGACTACAAATATTCAGATCCAAATAGTAATTCAAAATCCAATCACGCTAATGCTTCTAAAAATGCTTCTACTAATTTAAATCCAATACCAAATCTAGCCGCTATTGCTGCTAAAACAGTTCCCATGATGATTAAGGGAATGGCAGAGACTATAGATCCGGCAGTTAAAACAGCAACGTTGATACAACAGCTGTCTGGCCAATCACCACACATGGTGCCATTTATTATTCAAGCTCTTCTTCCGCCTCCGTTATTCCCACCATTTGGACCCAATGTAATACCTATCACACCACTTGGAATAGGCTACCTAGGATTGAGCTTCTTAGAGCCATTTGCAGCCGCAATTAAGCAAAAACAGAAGAAGAAAAAAGAGAAAGAAGACTGTCCAGAAGATGAAACAGAAGAAGAAGAGATTCAAAAGTAATTTTAAAACCTAAATACTATAAAGTAGGAACAATTTAAATGCAAGGAATATCGCCAAAGTTACCACTAATTAAAGATGAAATCGATGGAGTTTATTCTCTTAATAAAACTATTATTGAGACAGTAAAACAAAATTTTAAAAATGTATTATTGACGATTCCAGGCGAGAGGGTCATGGACCCTGAATTCGGTGTTGGCCTTAAAAAATATTTGTTTGAACCATTTAATCGGGGCTCATACGCTGATATTGAAGCTGCTATTCATGAACAAAGCGAAATGTATCTTCCATTTATTAAAGTTTTAGATGTTTCATTTAAAGAATCCGAAAGAACACCAGAAATTTTGAGTGTCCACGTTGAATATGAAATTTTGCCTCTCGGCCGTAGTGATGTTTTAGTTCTAAATTCTGATTCAAACTAATTAAATAATGTATACTGAGCCTCGGAGGCTTTATAAATGTCGACAAAAAAAATCGTCCCCATTAAATACACAGATAGAGACTTTACAAGTATAAAAGATTCTTTAGTAGAATATTCTAAAAGATATTATGAAGATACATATAAAGATTTCAATGAAGCATCATTCGGTTCTCTAATGTTAGATACCGTTGCTTATGTTGGAGATATATTATCTTTTTATTTAGATTTCCAAGCTAATGAATGTTTTCTCGATACGGCATTAGAATATCAAAATGTTGTAAAGTTAACCAAACAAATGGGGTATAAATATCCCGGCCGCCCCACGGCTCAAGGTGTAGCATCATTTTATATACTTTGCCCTGCCAACGCCGCGGGAACCAAACCAGATGCTGACTATATGCCGATATTAAAAAAAGAAAGCTCATTTTCATCTACAGCTGGAAATAAATATATGCTAGCTGAAGATGTTGATTTTAGTCATTCTAATAATGAAATAATAGTTGCTAAAGTTAATTCTACTACAGGAATTCCGACGCACTATGCCGTGAAAGCCCATGGTCGCATAATTTCTGGAGAAATGAAGACTGAATTCATTGATGTTGGTGATTATGCTAAATTAAGATCAGTACCATTAGCCGATGGAGAAGGGGTTTCTGAAATCCTCTCTGTTCTTGATGCCGATGGTAATGAATATTTTGAAGTAGATTATTTATCACAAGATGTGGTATATAAAGAATTCGTAAACTCAACACAATCCGATAAAGAAGATGCACCAAAAATAATAAAACCAGTACAAGTCCCAAGAAGGTTCGTGGTTGAAAGAGAGTTGGGTAAAACTTCTCTACAATTTGGATATGGTTCTGAGTCAGATAATTCCAGTGATCAAATTATGGATCCATCAAACATACTTTTGAAGATACATGGAAAAAAATACATTTCAGATGAAAGCTTTGATCCTTATAACTTTACCACATCTGATAAATTGGGAGTTTCGCCCTCAAATACAACTCTAGAAATAACTTATCGATCTAACACTGCAGGAGCTACTAATGCTCCGGTTGGTACGATAACACAAGTTAATGACATAGAAACTAAGTTTGCAAATTCTTTCGATTTAAACAGTTCAAAAGTAGCAGATGTTAGAAGTTCTTTGGAAATTATTAATGATGTACCAATATTGGGAGATCTACAGTTCGTAGATGCCGACGCACTTAAAGCCCGGGCTCAGGGCGCATTCTATTCTCAAAATAGAGCTGTTACTGCTGACGATTATAAAAACCTAACTTATTCTATGTCGCCACACTTTGGAGCAATTAAAAGATGTAACATTATTTTAGATTCAGACTCTTTCAAGAGAAACTTAAATATGTACACTATATGTGAAAATTCTGCTGGAAAATTAGTAGCTCCAAACGGCAGTATCAAGCAAAATTTAAAAACTTGGATATCACGATATAAAATGATTAACGATAGTATTGATATATTAGATGCAAGGGTACTTAATTTGGGAATAGAGTTTACTATTATAACAGAAGACGGATTTAATAAATCAGAAGTTTTAAATAACTGTTTAAATGCGCTAGAAACTTACTTTTCTAAAGTCCCCGAAATTGGAGAATCTCTTAGCATTCTAAGAATTTATAGTATTTTGAATGATGTTGATGGAGTAATAGATGCTATGCATGTTACAATTGATCATAAAAGCGGAACTAATTACGCAGATCTGAGATTCAATGTTAAAGAAAATATGTCCGCAGATGGACGATATGTTATTATTCCAAAAAATGTTATTTATGAAATAAAATTTCCGGAGAGTGATATTAGAGGCGTGGTTAAATAATGGCAATTAAAAAATATATTGCGGATAAAGACAATACGATAACAAACGCGTTTGCGGCTAACTTGTCGACTAGGAGCACAGGGTCAAATATGGGTGCTTCGGATATTTTAGAAGTATTTTCTATATACGGACAAACTTTACAACCCTCTTCCTCAGAAGGTAACGGATCGGGCGACTCCGCGGAACTATCAAGGATTTTGTTACAATTTCCAGTAAACGATATTTCAACAGACAGGACTAACGAAGTAATACCAGAGTCTGGAAGTGTTGATTTTTATTTAAAGCTTTATAATGCTCGCCATGGCCAGACGACTCCTAAAGAGGTCACTTTAGTTGTCTCCCCAGTTTCTAAAACATGGGAAGAGGGTTTCGGCCTGGATATGGACGAGTATAAAGATATAACTAGAGATAGAGAAGGCTCCAACTGGATGAATTCCGCCTCTGGAACAATTTGGACTGCGCCCGGCGGAGACTATTTAACATCATCAGTAATAACTAAAACTTTAGAAAAAGGAACAGAAGATTTAGAAGTTAATATAACTGAACTCGTAGAAGAGTGGATTTCCAGTGATGGATATACAAATTACGGAATTGGAGTAAAACTCGATGAAACACAGGAAGCATATTTTTCTAGTTCTACTGGAGCAACTACAGGTTCAGTATTACATAACGTAGCTGGAGCTAAACGATCATTTTACACAAAGAAGTTTTTTGGGAAGGGAACAGAATTTTTCTTCAAGCGGCCATCCGTCGAAGCCCGATGGGACTCTTCTACTAAAGACCAGAGAGGAAATTCTTTTTATAGTAGCTCTTTAGCGTCAGCTGAAGAAAATATTAATACATTATATTTTTATAATTATTTTAGAGGTCAGCTTAGAAATGTTCCCGGTATTGATTCCAAAGGGTCTCCAATCTATGTAAAACTGTTTATGGATAATAATGATGGGGATCTCGAAGAATCCGCGGTAACCCTTGTTCAAAGTGAATATGTCACCTCTACTAACCAAACTGTAGTTACAGGCGGATATGTTTCTACGGGAGTATACTCTGCATCTTTCGCCCTCACTGGAGGAGCTTCTCCAGACATGGCCATGCACGATGTTTGGTTTAGTGGGAGTGCCGACGGTGTTACTTTATTTACTGGAAGTTTTAAGCCGGCAGAATTAAAATCTTCAAACTATAAACCATATCCAGAATATGTGACAAATATAACAAATCTAAAATCAAAATATCATACAAGTGAGAATCCAACTTTTAGACTTTTTGTCAGAGAAAAAGACTGGCAACCAACAATATATACTAAAGCTGTTTCGACTCCAGATAATAAAACTATAGAAGATGGATATTACAAAGTATTTAGGGTTATTGATAATTTAGAAATTATTGATTATGGCACTGGCTCTGCCCTATCCCCTCAGTCTGATGGCGTTGCTGGATCATATACAAGAATGTCGTATGATGTTTCTGGTAGTTATTTTGACATAGACATGTCACTATTAGAGACTGGTTATATGTATGGAGTAAGATTGGCGTATTTTGTCAATGGCTCTTATATAGAGCAACCAGAAACGTTTAAATTTAGAGTAGACGAGCTAGAGAAGCAATAAGTAGGGTTTATATATAATGAGTTTAAAAGACTTATTCAAGAATAAAAAATTTTTAAGGCCCACATCAAAAGACGATATATCAAAGGATATTGAATCTTCTGATTTAATCGAGTCCTATAGAAAGGATAAACATACTTTTATTCCAGATATAGATTTTTCTCGGCCGGAAAACTTTGCTAGATATGGCTCCGCGGAGAAATATTATACCGAGGCCTTCACTAGAATTACTGATCAATTCCCATATGATGGGTCTAGGAACGAAAAAACTGAATGGTTTGTATCTTCCTCATATATTGATAAGTGGATTTATGATAATAAATATCCTAGAGTAAACGGATACGTCAACTTTTCGCCGAATGGCTGGGGTTCTAGAGTATCCTCTCACGCAGGATCCGGCTACACGCTAGGCATGCCATCAAACAAAGAATATATTTTAATTAAAGGTGGTCCGAACAAAGATCCCGACAAAGATTATAAAAAAGAAGGCTCTAAGTCTAACATCTATGACTTAGACAAAAACAGAACTACAAACTTAAGATTAAACTCAGCATCTGGTTCTACTGTTGAATTTTGGTTAAAAGTTGATGCTCTACCAGATACAGGTAATGACGGTGTTACTGATCGTATGACCGTGTTCGACTTGTGGAACGGAGTATCTGGCTCTAGTTCTGGCTATGGACGATTTGAAATTTATGTTAATAACGACGGAACGGGTTCTAATGCGGCTTTCGGCATACATGCTGTTTCCGGCACCGCAGGCCCCGAAGTCCCGACAGACGTATCCTACGTAGGATTTAACGCTGCGAGCGCGTCAGCGACGAATGAGGGGCTATTCACGGGTTATACACAGACCTCCCTAGCTGATAGTGCCTGGCACCATTACGCGTTTGTACTTAAAAACACTGGCAGTAACCTTATTTCGCAATTATTTGTTGATGGCGAGAAAAAACAAACAATCACAAAGAGTTCCGAAACTCTAAATGAAATTGAAGGGAAGATGTTGGCAACTATCGGAGCTAACGTTGCATATCCGGATTTTATTCAAGATCCAGGAACGGCCGATTCTGCAAATGGCCGCGGCCTCTCTAAATTTTCAGGCTCCATGGATGAGTTTAGATATTGGAAAACAGCCAGGACTGAAAAGGAAATTGGAAGACATTGGTTCACTCAAGTCAATGGGGGGACAAACAAGGATGATTACAATCTAGATCTTGGAGTTTATTATAAGTTTAATGAAGGAATAATAGGCACATCGTCGACTGATGCGACTGTATTAGATTATTCAGGTAGAATTAGTAACGGTGAATGGTATATTGAGTCGGGAATGACCGGCAGTGTGTACAGATCAACAGATTCTGCCATTGTTCTTAGCTCGGCCTCAACAAAAGAGTTTAAAGATCCAATTATTTATAGTGGCCACTCTGATGTAAAATCTATTAAAGAGGAATTGGAATTATCAGGTTCCGACTGGGACTCTTCTAATACCTCATTATTATATAATTCTATACCAGATTGGATTACCGAAAATGATGCTACAGCAGGAGACAATCATTTAAGAAATTTGACTCAAATAATGTCTAGTTATTTTGATACTTTGCACTTGCAAATGGAAGCGCTTCCAAGACTAAAAGATAATTCATATCATAGTTCTAGCGCCAAACCTTATTTTTTCAATGAAAGAGTACTACAAAATTTTGGATTTGATACAGCAGAATTATTTTATGATGAAGATCTCCTAGAAAATTTTGATGATAGAGATAAAAATATACTTTTTAGAGAGAAGCTTCATAATGTAAAAAATATAATTTATAGTAATATTTACAATAATTTAATCTACATTAATAAGTCGAAAGGTACTGAAAAATCTTTTAGAAATTTGATTCGTTGTTTTGGAATAGATGAAGAATTTATTAGATTAAATATGTATGCCAACAATGCTTCGTATACACTGAAAGACAGCTATAGAGAAGCTTCTTTTAATAAATCGTTTGCAAATTTTAGTAGTGCTAGTGATGACGGCCTACTTGAGACAAGAGCCGCCACTGTTTATCAAGATTTAGAATCTGGGAATTCTAATTCCACATCATATGTGTGGGCCTCCGATAGCGCAACTGGGGATGATATATATACAACAACTACAACAGAGGCAGAGATATTATTTCCTAATCAAAAATCAGCGAGATCTAAATATTTTGTATCTTTTCCAAGTCTTAGTTCTTCATTATTCGGGTGCCATACAGCCGAAGAAGATACCGGAGATTTAAAATTCTCATCCCGAGATTATGGATATCAAGTATATGCAGTTAGAAAGGAACGTAATGGATCGGACGCATATTTCCATTTAGAGGGAGACGAGCTACCAGACATCAATAGTGAAGTCTTTGAAGACGTATATGACAATGAAAAATGGAATTTTGCAGTAAGATTACGGTTAGAGAAGGAACCATGGTCTAATTTAGTTACAGGTACTACACAACCTGATACTTCTTCAAATAATTTAATTATTGAATTTTCTGGATTCAACACTGAAGCTGGTGTTGTTAAAAGATCTTTTACAGCCTCTGCTGCCACCGGCTCGTTGCCTATTGTAAATTCACGTAAGAGGTTCTATGTTGGTGCGAATAGAACTGACTTCAGCGGATCTTTAATTGCTTCATCTGATGTTAAAGTTGGTACATTGAGGCACTGGGTTAATAATATAACAGATGATGAAATTAAATCTCACGCCCTCGACGCACAAAATTACGGTACAGAAAATCCTTTGAGAAGCGGATATCTGTTTGAAACAACTACATTGGGAATGGAGATCCCCAAGTTAGAAACATTGGCACTCCACTGGGATTTCAGCAATGTCACCTCGTCAGATGCATCTGGGCAATTTTTAGTACCAGATGTTTCTTCTGGTTCTGCTACCGATAATAAATATGGATGGGTTGGTAATATAGTTAATAAGCAGCATCCTGGTAAAGGGTATGGCTTTCCAGCAAATAACAGCGCAGTTATTACAAAGACATATATACCAACACTTAAACAGACAATCCCAGAAAATCTTTTAAGTTCAGATATGGTTAAAGTTTTAGCTTTTGATGATGAAATATTTACTAGAGAGACAAGGCCAGTTAATTATTTCTTTGCATTTGAGAAAAGTCCATATCAAAATATTTCTGAAGAAATGCTTAATGTTTTTTCGACGATTAAAGATTTTAATAATTTAATAGGAGAACCAGTAAACAGATATCGTCAAAAATATAAAGATATGGAGAAGCTTCGACAACTGTTTTTTGAACGCGTAGAAAATACTCCTGATATTGACAAATATATTGACTTTTATAAGTGGATTGACTCTTCAATGTCTACGATGCTTAACAATTTAGTTCCAGCTTCTGCTAACTTCGCCGAAGGAGTTAGAACTGTTATTGAAAGCCATATCTTGGAAAGAAACAAATACTGGACTAAATTCCCGACTATGGAGTTTAAGTTTCAAGATCCGGAAGGTTCGATTAAAGGAATTTCGGAATTAAATTATAACTGGAAATTTGGGCATGCGCCGCTTCCCGATACTGCGGCAACCGCGACAATTGTAGGACTCTCTACCTTGAATGGTGAAGATGGTACAAATCTGATATTGACAAATGCTGACGGTTCAACCGTAACCTTCCACACAGATCCTACTAAGAACTTTGGTGATACTTCTTCCGATGGAGGCGATCACATATGGGAAGTGAATACCAGAGACATCAGCGGAGGCAGTGAACGCAGGAAGGCTACACAGGCACTTTATATTGCGTGTAAGACCGCAATTGACGCCGGTGAATTAGACATGACGATTAACCCCGCTACTGTCGCCCCCATCGCTTCAGGCCAATTATTTTTTACACTAACTCAAACTACTCTTGGGGATAGTGGTAATACAACAATAACTTTAATAACTGGTATGACGGCCGATGGTGCAACTGCTTTTGCTGGTGGTTCAACTCCTCAAAATCAAAATTGTTTGTGGTGGAAAGAAAGAGCAGAAAGAGTCAGCCAAGCGCACGACATCGACGGGGCGCCTACATCCGGCGACGTTAATGTCGATTCCAATAGAGATGATATATTACAAGTACTCGTTACACAAACAACCGCTAGTAATCCTAAGTTAGCACAAGAGGGCGGAACAACGTATCAGGGCTCCAGTTATGCCATGAGAAGCCTGACAAGACCTTACAAGTTCAAAGCCGAAGTTGTTACTACAAATCACTCTTCTATAGAAAACAAAAAGAATACTTTATGGAAGACAGAGTTAGAACTTGGTTCTGCTAAGATGGTAACGATTAATTCATCTTCATTAACAAAAGACCCCTCGCACCAATGTAATGATGAACTGACTCCGAAAGAATTAAAGAAGCATAAATATAATTTCAAAATTACTACGACAGGACAAGATGAATACCTGCAGGGATATGGTGAATTATTAGCACCATTTTCGATATATAGTTCTTCTGTCAGATCCGGTTATAACCTATCCCTATCACAATTCTCTGATGAAATACAAATAAACAACTTGCACGTTGATTCATATTTTGGGGAAGAGCCTATGCAAGGTCCTTTCACCGAAAAATATGTTGGAGGACATCAATATAGACATGCTAATTTAAATACTGCAACTGGCAAAGAGTTAGATATAAGAAATCCAGATCTGTCTTTAGGTACAAAACCAAGGCCTGAAGGATATTATCTAGAAGTTCTAACAAATGTACTTAGACTTAGACACTCAAGTGTTGACCCTTCGACTTCCGGAATTGATCCGCGCCATCCCACAGCGAAATATTATAGAGACGAAGTAGCAAAACGTCCAGTAAATATTAGAAATATTAGGCAAGGTACAGGTTCTATTGAAGGCGGTGCTACTGTCATTGGTAACTACGAACACAATTATCAAGTAGTACAAATTCCAGGTAGAAATGTAAATAACTTATGGTTTAGATCTGGTTCAACTGGTGCCGGCGGAGTCGATGAATCACATAAAGAATCCGAATGGGTCTCCGGTACCGTAGATTTCAGACTACCAGATCGATCAAAACTATCAGATGAGTCTAGAAACAAAACAGTAATAGCAGAAAGATTCTCGTCACCAGGCGGCCCAGAATGTATGTCCCGCGGATTTTTAGATGTTGAAACCGAGACATACTCGATCTACAATACAATAAACTATAGAAATAGTATCGTTAGAAATTTCGTTGATAGTTATTCTTCAAAGAGATGCGAACAGTTTGGTTTATTAAGTGGTACAACAGCCGATCCAGAGAGCGACCTAGGCCCTGCGTCTTGGCATAAAGTCAATAGAAATCCGTCTTATAGCTTGAGGCTGGATGATGTTTCCTCATATACTGATGATGATAACATAGCACTAACAGCCTCTTCGTATGATAACGCATTTGTAACACATATGATTCCGCAGAGCGATCGCCAATATGCTTGGATTACGGCATCTATTTCTGACAGAAGTTTGGATAGTATTGGAAAATCTGCTCCATTTGGTTATAGTATGACTCAAGACGGCATGACATATAATTCTATTGATGGCTGGCACAATCCTTTTACATGGGTGACTTCTAGCGAAGTTGGCTCTGCTGAGATACCAGATTTTTCTGATGCTCGTTATTTTGGAGCGAGACGAGCGGCCCACTCTGCGTCAATATTCCCAGACATTGATACTCGCGCCGCTACAGATTCATCATTAATGACAACTGATTTTGCTGGCCTTAATACAAACATTTATGAGCCTTTAACTGAATCGTCTAATACTCTGGGCTATGAGAATTTATCTATGCTAGACGGCTCGGGCGCCTCCAGTATTCAGCAAGTAAATTATATAAATCAAACACTTGTCGGTGATGATGATGCCGACGAAACAACTCAGCCTTTTGGCATTGCCTCTGTCTTAAATTCCCTCCTCCTGAACAGAAATGGCCCTGGAGGCTATCCTATATGGAAACAGGTACGTACAGAGCGCCACCCCGTTGCGCGCCACATGCGGCGCAATAATAGATATTCTTTCATTAAAACAGGAAAGAAAAGAGGTAGTTATTATTCTTGGTCATACGATTTATTTAGTAAGGGCCGCGGCCAACAACAGTTAGAATCAACAAAGGGTACTGCTGAAAGAGTTTTGACTTCTTCTATAGAACCACCCGTTAGTTTCCGAAATAAACCAATGGTTCACAAATTATCAGTAGATTCCCCCTCCGGCCCGGGCGATATTACTATTAAGCATGCATATGGAAATAATATTGAGTCGTTCGCGAACCAGTTATTAAATATTAAGGTTCCAACACCCAGCCCAGAAAAACAAACGTATAATGAACTTGTGAATCTATACACCCCCGCTGGCAATATTCCTTTTGAGTTTAACCCTATTAAAAAGATGCATTCTTTCACATATTCTGAGACTATCTTTCCTAGGAATATATATACTGGCCTTAACAAAGTTCGCTCAAGGCAGAATTATGCAGAGACTACAAATAATGTAGGAGGAAACGGTATAGATAGAAAAGAGCGCCGAACGTTTTGGAGAGATAAACGCTCCGATCGAGGTCTCACCATAAATCTAGCAGAGAATTCACAAGGTTACGTTGACCGCGGCCAGGGCCGGCCTGTAATAACTGGAACACAACTTAATGTTTGGCCCCTAGGCCCCGTAAACCATGGTCCGACTTATGAGTTAGATGGAGCAGATACTCACCCTTGGAATCAAAGACTATTTAGAAAAACTTTCTTTGGTGAGTTATGGCCAAGTGGAACCTACGAAAGCGTGCTCACGACGCCATCTTTAAGTTTTATGAGGTCTCTTGCTGCTCCGAGTACTGGTAGCTCGGATGTGACAGACTCAAATCTATGGTATTCTTCTTCCGTCGGTATAACCAAACTCCCTCTTTATTCTGCTCACACCGGCAGAGAGGTAAGGGGAAGGAATAACTCCATTGTCTCCGAGCCCAGAAATCCGTGGTATGATTCCTACGATGACTATTCTCAGGATATTAGAATTATTGCAAAAGATTATTCAATATTACCAGAATTTAAAATTTCAGATCATATTGATTATTATGTCAACACCGGAGGGAATTATCTTACAACAAATAATAAGATCTTATCACTTCCCGGAGCAAGCTTCTCATCATCAGCAGATGACGAGAGGAGCAGTGCAGATAAAGATTTTTACGAAACATATTCACATTCTGACTTTTTAAGTAGTTTTAGTACTATTCGCCAAGATCACTCTGATACTTTGAATGATACCTCTCACATATCCTTAACCTGCAGGGGAATAAAGAAGTTATTACCATATAATGGCTTCTACCCTGCCTTGAGAAGTGTGCAGCTAGGAAGCCTACTTTCTCAATCTTTGGGCCCATACATAGGAGGTTCAGAATCAACAGGAAGCCGCCACTATACTCCTACACCAAATGATAATGCGCAAAGGCTTAATTCTTTGTTGCAACCTTTCTTGGCCCCTGGCATATTTTTTAATTCTATTAAATCTGGTATTGCCGTAGACTATCCAATATTTAAAGACGATCCGGGCGGGATCCTCGCGGCCCTGGCCACCACCGCCGGCCTCCCACATGTTGCCCTCCAAGAATCTCCAAGTTATAGATTACCATTCGAAGCTTTGGTGAATATGAGAAGTTTCTTACCTACAGCTTCGAATATATATTATACAGATCCCCAGTTTACTAGAACACAGGAACGTACAGACCTCGATTTATTAGATCCTGGCTTGCAAATATATTTCACATGGTCCGGAAAGTCAGATCCAAAGTTCGAGATGGCAAACCACAATTTCTTAGGAGAAACAGTTAAATTTTTCCTTAAAGATGAAAAACTAAAGACTTTCAAATCAAAACCAGAAAAAGATTTCAAATCAATGATCTCTGGAAACACTTATTATATGGATATAGCTCTGAATAAGACAGACGACTTTGTATTGAGCCAGGGAGGTTTGTATGGAAAATGGCCCGGGGATGATACAGATACATATAGTTTAGAACAACGTGGTGCTATTTACGGACCTCCATATAGGTCTGTAAACGACACCGGCACCAGCGACAATGCGATGGCGTTTACCAGAGACCCTATGTACGCACCACACACACCACCATATTTTTATGGGGTATCTACTGCGAGAATTGAATTCAAACCACACGAAGCCCGAGAGATGGCCTCCGGCGAATCCGGACTGTTCTCTCTACAAGAAATATTCTCCAACTCTAATACTACCTTTTTTAATGATAATCCACAATTAAACCGACGCGATGCTGCGCTCGGCGCTGGAATTTTTAGTGCCTCGCTGGATATGGATTCTCTCGCCCCCTCCCTAGAAGCGTGTATGGAGCTATCATCAT
>TARA_R110002110_G_scaffold281105_1_pt1 | contig 20799 bp, 19 predicted proteins | sample TARA_R110002110 | Tara Oceans TARA_R110002110 (sample SAMEA4397330) | marine metagenome | biome: Polar Biome; feature: [SRF] surface water layer (ENVO:00010504); material: water (ENVO:00002006), including particulate matter (ENVO:01000060) such as... | depth 5 m
AAGGAGATAGTTAACCGTCCAAGCGCGACGCTTGAACTAGGTTTGGGGATTACACCGGATTTTATTCAATGCTATTCCATTCTTCTTCAGTTGCTACTGAAACCTGATATTCCATTATCATTTTCCACTGCCCGCTGGTTTTTGTCAGCAATCCTTCAAAGTGTATGTATGAGGTATTTGATTTTCCTCCATCAACTTGAGATGTGTACATGAAAATTCCCGTGTCATGCGCCGTTAATTCAGAGTGAAGGCGTTTTGAAAACTTAAACTCAACACTAGCCTTTATTTTACCCGATTTGGTATCAGCAAATCCTTGCTTCCATCCTGCCAAGGCACTAGCTATGGGATAACTGTTTCCTGAAATTCCATTTACTAAAACAGCGTCCTTGTGATAAGTTTTTGCATATCCTTCAAAATCTCCTTCAGCTACTGTCCTTGAAATCTCCTTCCAAAACATAACTACTTCTTGATTTGGATCTTGTATCCCTGTGAAAATAAAAATGAATAGAAATGGTAGTATAGAAATTCGCATCATAATACGGTGTAGATTTTAGAAGTTAACTTAAGGAAGGAAAAAACAAGAATTATCCAATATAAAATCAATGAATAATATTTATAAATTTATTCCTTGCCTATGCTTTACTTTCCTTATTTTCATGAATGCAAACAGGAAGAGTCATTGAATCTACAGGTAGTTGGTATCAGGTTGATATTGGCGATGAAATTATAAGCAGCCGCTTACCCGGAAAATTTCGATTAGATAAAAGACAAGTTACCAATCCAATTACTGTTGGCGATAAAGTTGATTTGGATGTAAATGATGATGGTTCAGGGAATATTATTAAGATTCATGTTCGGGAGAACTATTTAACTCGCCAAGCCACGCACGGAAAAAGAGGCGAACAAATTCTTGTTTCCAATCTCGATCAGGCTTTTGCAGTTCAATCCATAAGGCAACCCAAACTCAATGAAGGGTTTATAAACAGATTTTTGGTTACCTGTGAGGCTTATGAAGTTTCTGCCGGCATTATTATCAACAAAATGGATCTTGCTAAGCAAGGAGATTTGGATTTTGTGGAGGAAATGGCCGAAGTGTATTCCTCGCTTGGCTATCCCGTTTATACCTGTAGTATTGAAGATGAACATTCTATTGATCTACTTAAATCTCTCTTCAAAGATAAAGTATCTGCTTTCATTGGCCCTTCAGGAGTAGGCAAAACAAGTATTTTAAATTCCATTGATCCTGAATTCAATTTAAAAGTTGGTGAAATTTCCAGCTCATCCAATAAAGGAAAACATACCACAACCTTTGCCCGACTAATCCCTTTAGAGTTTGGAGGGTTTATCGCTGATACGCCCGGAATACGAGAATTTGGCCTTGTTAATATTGAAGATTGGGAATTATCACTGTATTTCCCTGAAATGATGAAACCCAGAGAACGCTGTAAATTCAATACTTGTACTCACATTCATGAACCGGATTGTGGAGTAATTGCTGCATTTGAAGAAGGTAAAATTGATCCCAACAGATATAATTCATACATCAATATGCTGGAATCTTTGAAAGATTAAGATTTTCAAATACCTTAAAAAGGGTATTAAAAGTGTGCGAAATTATATAGATATTAAGACTTCAATTAAATCACAGGAGAAAACATGAAAAACATCTACAAGACTATTACAAAAACCATTCTTGGGAGCTTGCTACTAGGATTTATGGCGGTTGCGCCTGCAAATGCTCAATTTGGAGATATTGGTGCATTCCTTAAAGCGGGTGCAGCTGATGCCGAGATATTAACAAGAGAATATATTCGACCTTTACCAACTGGTTTTGGAACGGGCTTAAATGCTGGATTCACTGAAGGTGCAGGAGCAAAAAAGACGCTTGGGTTTAGCCTTCAAGTTAGAAGTTCGGTAGCATTTGCTCCAACTTCAGCTCAAAGATTTGATGTCGCAGAATTAAATCTTAGCAATATTGTACCTGCAGACCCTAGTAATACTGTTACACCTACTTTGGTTGGTAAAAATTCATCTGGTCCTTTAATGGAAATTCAGGATGACGATGGAAATAGACTTTCAACTTTTAACATGCCCCGAGGTTTTAGCCCATTAGGTTTCAATATTGTGCCGGCTCCCACTATTCAGGCAAATGTTGGATTGATCAAATCAACTGATATAACTTTACGCTTTATGCCTGAAGTCAAATTAGGAGACTTTGGAAGAATGAATATTTTAGGAGGAGCTATTAAACATGGCATTAATCAATATATCCCAGGCGGTAAATTACTTCCTGTAGATTTATCGATAATGGTTGGTTTTAACAAAATTAGTTTGGATGCAGACCTAGATGTACAACCTGCCACTGGTGCAGTCCCGAATGATCCGACAAATCCAGGAGATTTTTCAAACCAAGGTGTAACTACTGAAACTAATACATTTGTATTGAATGCATATGTAGGAAAGTCTCTACCTTTTATATCTGTTTATGGTGGTTTAGGTTATCAAAAAGCATCTTTAGATATTAATGTTGAAGGTGACTACCCTGTGGAATTACCTTTTAACCGATATGATGTTATCTCTGATCCTTTTTCTTTCTCTTTAGACAGTGAGAGTAGCGTTCATATGTTGGGCGGTTTTAGACTTAGACTTGGGATTCTAGCCATTTATGGTGAAGCTACTTTAGCTAATTATTTTAATGCTAATCTCGGTTTTGGTATCAGTTTCAGATAATCACTGAACTTCTTCAAAAAAAGAAAAGGCGCTGATTGTGAAATCAGCGCCTTTTTTTATGCTTAAAATACTATGAGTTTGATAAAATTATTCTTCTTAAAACCATGATTCAAGGTCTGACGGCTCCAAGGCCGTCTGACTGTTTGTTTGATTTGGGAACCTAAGCTCAAAAGCATTTTTCGCCAATTAAATCACCCGAGCCTGTTTCATCCATCAGACGAGTTATTCGTCAGATGGATCTCATAGCTATTGAGCGGCAAGTACAGGCTTTGCCACTTTTTCATCAGATTCAATAACCCCATCTCTCAGCCGTACAATTCTTCTGGAATGCTCTGCAATTTCATTTTCGTGAGTTACAACGATAATCGTATTTCCGGCTTTATAAAGCTCTTCAAACAAAAGCATGATCTCTTCTCCTGTCTTTGAATCTAAGTTACCGGTAGGCTCATCAGCAAGTAAAATAGACGGACTGTTTACTAAGGCTCTGGCAATAGCAACGCGCTGTCTCTGCCCACCGGATAATTCATTGGGTTTGTGATCTAATCTATCGCCCAACCCCACTTTATTAAGTACTTCAGTGGCTCTCTCTTTTCGTTCAGAAGCTTTTACTCCTGCGTAAATTAACGGCAGCTCCACATTTGCCAAACACGTAGTTCTTGGGAGCAAATTAAATGTTTGAAATACGAATCCAATTTCACGGTTTCTAACTTCGGCAAGCTCAGCATCATCCATTTGGCTTACTCTGTTATTATTCAAGATATATTCACCGCCGGTTGGAGTATCTAAACACCCAATCATATTCATAAGAGTTGACTTCCCTGAACCGGAAGGCCCCATTATTGCGATATACTCATTTTCAAGTACATCAAAAGTAACTCCGTTTAGTGCTCTTACTTCAGTTTCACCCATCTGATAAAACCTTGTAAGATCTGTAATCTGTATTATTGGTCTTTTCGACATACTTACCCTTTAATTTAATGAAGCTATGGATTCAGATTCCTTTTCGGCATCTACTTTATCACCATTCGTCAAATTCTTAGACAAAGTTCGGTAGCTACCTATTATAATTTCATCGCCGACATTTACGCCCGTTAGAATTTGAGTATGGGTATTATCGCTAATTCCTGTCTCAACTTCACGCCTAACAGCAATTCCGTCTTTTACAATAAATACCACTTTTCTGATGTCTTTTTTTTTGATGATTAGGTTTTCATCCACTTGTGCAGAAGACGACTCAGAGCTGGAATTAGTTGAATTCTCATCAGATTTAGATTTTACATCCTTCTTATCTTTCGCAAAATCTCTTACCGTAACGGCTTGAATAGGAACCGAAACCACATTTTTAGCTGTTTTAGTTTCTATATCTACCGTTGCTGACATCCCAGGTTTAAAGTTCGGCGAAAAATTCTCTTCCGGATTTTCAGAAGTCTCAGACTTAACAAGTTCGTTGCCTGACATGTTAAGATTGTGTGGAGTTATTATTCTAACTTTAACCTGATAATTTGTTACCTGTTCGTTGGAACCTGCTCCTGTAACGCGAGCAGAATTCGCAATCTCAGTTACAATTCCATTGAATCTTCTCTCCGGATAAGCGTCAACTTCAATCCTAGTTGTATCTAAGGCTGATATATTAACAATATCATTCTCATTTACTTCAACAAGTACTTCCATTTTATCTAGTAGAGATATTCGCATCATTTCAGTTCCGGCCGTCTGTGAATTGCCCAGTACTCGTTCTCCAAATTCAACGGCTAATCCTGTAACCGTTCCATCTTGTGGAGCTCTGATAACCGTTTGTTGAAGCTCTTCTTCCGCTTTACGAACCTGAGCTTCAGCACTTTGAACCTGATATTCAGAAGCTTTTAAGCTTGCTTGTTGAGAATCATAATTAGATTTAGTTTGAATGTAATCCAACTCAGAAATGATATCTTTCTTATACAATTCTTTATTTTTTAGATGCGCCGCTTCTGCTTGAATTAAACTCGCTCTTGTCTGCTCTAATCTAGCTTTTTGAGTTAATAAAGCAGCATTAAGTTCATCAATTCTGGCTTTAAAAATATCAGGCTTTAATCGAACTAAAAGATCTCCTTTACGAACAAAATCACCTTCATTAACTGCTAATTCAATTATCTCGCCTGAAACATCCGGTCTTATAACTACTTCCACTTCAGGCTGAATTTTACCCGAAGCTGAAACCAATTGCGTTATAGTTTTCAGTTTAGCTTCTGTAGTTTCAACTTTTGTCCCTTCATCAGCTCCTCCAATTATCCCAACAGCTCTTAGTCCTAAACCTGCTGCAACTAGTACAATTAAAAATACTCCAAAAAAAAGCAGTATTCTCCCTGTCGATGATTTCTTCTTCGCCATTTTACTAACCTCGTTGTGTTCTTTCTTGTCTCTTAATTAAAACTAATGTCCTCACCGGTAAGCTTACCTACATAATAGTCTAGCAGCTTTTCCTGAAAAATGAGATTGTACAATGCGCTCGTTTTTGATGACTGTGCATTAAAATATTGTGTTTGAGCCTGACTTAATTCAATGAGTGTACTTGCTCCAACATTATAGCGTTCCTGTTGTGTTTCAAAAGCTTTCTCTGAAGCGATTAAAGATTTTTCAGCCGCTTTTAGCTGTGATGAATAGGAACTGTAATCATTTAAAGCTTGAGTAATTTCCTGAATAACTTGAAGCTTTGTGTTTTCCAAGCCTAACTCAGCATTTTTTAAATTCACTTGTGCTGATTGGATTTGAGTCATTCTATTCCAGTTATTAAAAATCGGAAGACTTAAAGATAGTCCAAGAGACTTATTAACACGTTGATCAAAAAACTGATCTGAAAAATTAACTTTTTCAAAAATTGCTTCGTTAGTAACAGGGTCTCTACCTACAAAAATTGTAGCTTGGTCACTATAACTAGATGATAAAGAAGCAGAAGCACTAAGAGAAGGCAACAATGTTCCTTTTGCTAGCTTTAATTGATATTCCAGCGACTGAATGTTGAATTCAGTGCTTCTAATATCAGAGCGGTTTATCAAAGCTTCTTCAACCAAATTATTAACACTCTGAGAAGCTAATGCCGAATTCTTAGCAGCTTCAGGGTTAAAATCAGGAACGGCAAATTCATACTGTTGTAAAGGATCAATTTGTAAAGAGCGCACTAATTGAAGCCGTGCTAATTTCAAAGCATTCTCTCTTTGTGTTATGGTAAACTCGTCATTAGCCACCGTTGCCTCTTGATTGTATAAATCAACACTGGGTCTAGAACCCACTTCGACTTGCGCCTTAGTTTGCTCCAATAACTTTAAAGAAGTTTCTAAACTTTCTTTTGCATCTTCTAATTGTTGCTTATTCAACAAAACTGTTAAGAACCGAGTTGCAGTTTCAAATATAATATTCTCTTTAGCTCTCTTTAAATCCTCTTCGCTGGATAATTTGCTTCTCTCTGTAGATCGTAATGTTAAAATATTATTAAAACCATTAAAAATAGGTATATTTGCATTAACTCCTCCACGTACACTAGAGGATGTAACATCAGTAAATGACAGCGTTTCCTGAACAAACTGCTGCCCTGATTGAGTAGAATAATTAGCACTCGAAGTCAGACTTGGTAAGAAATCAGCTTTTTCGCTTTTGATACGATACTCAGCTAAATCTAAATTATTTTCCGCTTGTTTAAGCTGGTAGTTATTCTCTAAAGCTAATTGAATAGCTTCGTTTAAAGTAATTACTCGTTTCTGTTGTGCCTCCGTAGATGAATTTAATAAAAGACCAAAAAAGACCGCTAAAAGAAAAAGTTTTTTCATTGATATAATCATTTTGTGTTATGGTTCGCTTTCACGAATTGATGAATAGATAGTTTCGTTTTCGGAGGATTTTTTTTTCAAAAATACTATGGCTCAAAACATTAGACGATAAAATTCATTCTTTCTCTCGGGAATTTATTTTTCCTTCAATCATTTCTCCTAACATGGACAGCCCTTTTTTGGCTAAAGCCTTTTTAATCTCTGATACTATCAAAGAACTTGAATTTGATGAACCGGCTGATTTTGGTTTCCCAATTAAAAAGCCAACCAAAATAGAAGCGCCCAATACATGTAAAGGGTATCTTCGAACTATGTTTTTTGGAGCAAGACTATCTGCAACTTCTTCTTTAACTCCATCAATAGATTTATCGATGCCCTCTTGAATTCGAGTTAATTCATTTTCTAACTCTACTTTCTTCTTTTGTATTTCTGATACTCTATTGCCGGCCATTTTTAATCTTCCTTACGTTTTTTTTCTTCCAGAAATTTAATGTCTTCGTGTTCTTTTTTCGATTCTAATGCTTCAATCACATCGTGCATTATTTGAGCCTGAATCCTGCGTGAAATATTCTTTGGTTTAGCTAATATCAAAATCAGGGCAATCAAAAAAAGAATTCCGCCTATTATGGCAAATCCTAGTGGGGTACTATTTAAAATTTCTCCTAAATAAAATCCTAAAGCTATTAATCCAAATAAAACACCTGTTCCCAGAATCACTAAATTAAAGGTATGCTGAATTAGGTCACCCAGCCATAACGTACCTTTATCACTTAAATTTAATATCAGTAGCTCAATTCTGGTTTCTACATATCCTTTAAATTCATTAGAAACCTGTTTAATACGTTGTCCAAGTTGATCCATAATTAATCTTTATCTCTTCTAAAAGCTTTTCCAATCAAAAATCCAATCGTTAAACCAATGAGTACACTTTTTATTGGATGTTTACGTACCGTTTCTTCCGCTATATTCTTTGCGTCTTGAATTCGCTGTTGAATTTCTTCGTCTTCCATCAACTGCTTTCCTTTTTCTAACGCAAGATCAAGCTTATCGCTTAAATTTCTAACTAGTTCATCATTCATAAGTCTTATGCCCTTTTTCTCCTAAGATAGTAAAATGGAATGGAAGCGTAAATCATTCCTTTGCAAAAAGTTATTCGTAGCGTAAACTTTCAATTGGATCAAGCTTAGAAGCTTTGAACGCCGGATATACACCAAAAATTAACCCAATAAACAGCATCCCAAAGAAACTAATGAATAACGACATGATTGGAATTACCGGTTCTGTATCAATTAAAACAGCCATAATGTTACCTGCCGCTACTCCTGCTAACAAACCGATTAACCCACCAATTTGACAAATAAAAACGGCTTCCATAAGAAATTGATTTACAATAGCTTTTCTGGTTGCTCCGACTGCTTTTCGAATTCCGATCTCTCTTGTGCGCTCTGTCACAGAAACTAACATGATATTCATAACTCCAATGCCTGCTCCAAGTAAGGTTATAGCACCTACTACAAAACCGGCAAAGTATAAAATAAAGGTAAACTGATTGAATGTACCCGTTAATGAGTCGTTTGTTATTATCTCAAAATCATTATCATCAACAGGGTTTACGTTTCTAATTACCCTCATGATTCCTGTTATTTCATCGATAGTTTCCTGAACCTTTGAGATTTCCGGAGCTCGAAGTTGAATCCCAATCCCTCTATTTCCACCATAAGCGTTTATACCTGTGGTGTAAGGTATTACAACCATATTATCGAATGATTGACCAAATATCTGCCCCTTTTTTTCTAAAATCCCTATAACAGTATATTGTCTTCCATCAATTCTTATGGTTTTCTGTAAAGGATATTCTGTTTTAAAGATTTCGTTCTGAACATCTTTTCCAATAATAGCTACTTGCCTAGCGTATTGAATGTCTTCTTCATTGAAATTTCTACCATCTTCGATGATGTACGCATTATTCTCAAAATATTCACTGTTTCCACCTCTAATTCTAACATTAGGTTCGGTTTCTTCATTTTTGAAAACGACTTTGGTGAAGCTAAAACTTGTCTCAGGTGTCATTCCTTCACCTATTCTCATTCTTTCATCCAAGTTTTCTGCATCTTCAAACTTAATCTCTTTTCTATTTCTAAGACTTGCATCTCTTGGGCCCATTTGAACGGCAGGATTTCTTTGAACAGTAATAACATCGCTCCCAAGAATACTCATAGTATTAGTGAAGAAATTATCGAGCACCGCTACAGCCGTTGTTGAAACAATAACTGAGAATACACCAATTACCAAAGCCAAAAGTGTTAAGAAAGAACGGATTTTATTAACTTTAAGTGAATCAAATGCCTGAGTAAAAGTTTCTTTAAAATTCATTATTCAAATCTAAGAGATTCAATTGGATCTGATTTAGCGGCACGATATGCAGGAATAAATCCAAATACCAGACCTACTATTGTACTAATTAGAAATGCGATAGCAATAATTGCAAAATTCATAGTGGCTGTAAACCACTGATCTATAAAAAATGTAGCTACTGAAGCAAGAGCGACTCCAATCACTCCACCGGCTACACTTATTACTATGGCTTCAATCAAAAATTGACTTAAGATTTCCCATGATTTTGCTCCAACAGCCTTTCTAATTCCGATTTCTTTGGTACGCTCTCTAACTGAAACAAACATAATATTCATCACTCCAATACCGCCTATTAACAACGAAAGAGCAACCAGGCCAAAACCAACGGCATAAAGTCCGTTTTTAAATCCTTCTAATATTTCTTTAAATGCTTCCGGTTTATTAACAGCAAAATCGTTTTCCTCTGTAGCGTCTAATTGTCGAGCCTGTCTCATTAATCCTTCAATTTCGTACTCGCCTTCTTTAGCAGCCGCCTCATCAGGAAACTTAACCCCTATTTGAATTCCTCTTCTCAAACCGTACATCTCACTGTAAGCATAAATTGGAATAAGAGCCACATTATCTGCATCACCCAATCCTAAAAAACTTCCCTGTTTTGCAAGCACACCTATTACTGTAAATCTTTGCCCGCCAATTCTTATTTGTTTGCCTAATGCTTCTTGTTCTTCAAATAGAGCTTCTTTCAATGAAGCGCCAATCACAACTACATTTACAGCTGTTCTAACTTCTTCTTGCGTGTACATTCTGCCTTCAGTTATATCCAATCCCTGTACTTCAAGATGATTCGCAGTAGTACCACTCATTTGTACACGTTCTGCATTCTTATCTTTATATCTGATATTCACATTTATATTTGCAGCCGCTGAAATATTACTCGCATAGCGGCTTCGCTCAGATAAAAAATCAACGTAATCTATTTTCATTTCTTTTCGCCCTGCAATCTCCCACCACTTCTGGTCATCATCCCAAGGTCTCTTATCAATATAAATACCGTTGGTGCCCAGCATAGCCATACTGTTATCAAAAGTCTCATCCATCCCTGTTGTAACTGCATCTACTACAGTCACCATGGTTATTCCTATAATTATACAAAGCGCAGTAAGAAAGGATCGGGTTTTATTAATACTTAGTGCTCGAAAAGCAATTTTAACTCCCTCAACCAAGCTATTTATAAATCTCATAATATTGTTTAGTATAATTCCTGAGTTCGTACGCACATAAATTGAATTCGTTTCATTAACTTAAAAAGTAATTTTAGCCGAAATTTTTACTCATGAAATTAGATGTATTAGTATTTGCTGCTCATCCTGATGATGCCGAATTAAATATTGGTGGTACCATTTGTTCTCTTACAAATCAAGGAAAAAAAGTTGGAGTAATCGACCTTACGCAAGGAGAAATGGGCACAAGAGGAACCAAAGAAACTCGCCGAAAAGAAACGGAGAAAGCAACTTCGATTATGAACCTCACCTATAGATCAAATCTAGATTTAGGCGACTCTTTTCTGGATAACACAAGAGCTAATCAAATAGAAATAATCGCAGAAATACGCAAAACGAAGCCCACAATTTGTATTACCGGAGCGCCTCATGATCGTCATCCCGATCACAGAAAGTCAACTCAACTTGTTTTAGATGCACTTTTTTATTCAGGGTTACGAAAAATTGAGACTAATGATCTAGATCCATGGCGGCCAAAACATATCCTTCACTATATGCAAGATCGCCCTTTTGAACCGGACTTTGTATTTGATATCAGTGAGTTTTGGGAGCAAAAGAAAGAGGCAATGCTGGCTTTTAATACACAATTTAATGTTAGTGATGCAGGAAATGAGCCGGAAACCTATATCTCAACTCCAACATATTTTAAACAATTAGAAGCAAGAGCCAGATATTTTGGCCATTTGGCCGGTTTTGAATTTGGGGAACCGCTCAAATTTTATAACAGTCCCGCTCCTTTATCATCATTTGATGAATTTTTAGGAAAACAGATCAAACGATAATGCTGAATAAAAGAGAGCAAAAAGTACATCGGAGTACCATATTCCAACATTTGGATGGAATCGGAACCGCACCCTCAGCTTTGATTCTTTTACAAAAAGGTGTTTTAGACTATTTACTGGAAAATAAAACCGCAACACTTTCAGATGTTAATAAAGAGTTTAAAACCAATGAAGGATATCTGAATGTGGCACTTAGGATACTTGCATCTCAAGGTTGGCTGGAACAAAGTATTGATAATACAAAAGACATCATCAACTTTTCAGTAAATAAAAAAACTGAAATCGCTTGTAAGTATATCCCCCTTTACAAAGATGCTGTTGAGCTCATTAATTATTACGAAGGATTACACCCAAAGAATTTTGGAGACATACCATTATCTAAAATGGGAAAAGCATTTAAAAACTATCAGGAAAATTATGGAATTAACTTTGCTGATGACTTACTCGAAAAAAAAATTCAACAACAGATCTTAAAACATATAGAAGGAGTTCTTTTAGGTCCTATTATAGTTTTTCTTGGAATGAGTGGCATGTTTCATAAATATTTTATGGAAGCTAATTTTAGACCTGAAGAATTTCACGAAGAGCCTGAAAGATTTAAAAACATCCTTGATATGCTCAAGTATTTAGGATGGTTTAAAGAGAAAAATGGAACTTATCAATTTACTGATGTTGGGTTATTTTTTGCGAAACGTGCCAGCGCTTACGGTGTAACAGTTTCATATTTACCAATATTCAGAAACGTTGAGGAATTAATCTTTGGGGATCCAAAAACAATAAGAGATACAAAGCCCGGAGAGCCTGAAAAACACGTTGATAGAAAAATGAATGTGTGGGGAAGCGGTGGCGCACATTCTGCATATTTCAAGATTGTGGATGAAATTATTATTGAGATCTTTAACCAACCTATTACAGAGCAACCTAAAGGAGTGTTAGATATGGGCTGCGGTAATGGCGCATTTATGCAGCATTTATTTGATGTAATCGAAAAACACACATTGCGTGGAAAAATGCTTGATGAACATCCACTGATCCTTGTTGGCTCAGATTACAACGAAACTGCTCTAAAGATCACGAAAGCCAATCTCATTCAAGCAGATATTTGGGCTAAAGTAATTTGGGGAGATATAGGGAAACCGGATCTTCTAGCAAAAGAATTGATTGAAAATTATGATGTTGATCTAAAAGATCTTTTGAATGTAAGAACATTTCTCGACCATAATAGAGTCTTCGAAGAACCTTCCATCAGCACTGAACATAGAGTTAGTAACTCAACGGGAGCTTTTGCATATCGAGGAAAGCGAATTAGCAATAATACCATCGAAGATTCCTTACTTGAACATTTTCAAAAATGGGAACTATATATAAAAAAGTTTGGTCTGTTGGTTATTGAACTTCATACGGTTCCACCTCAGATTACAGCAAAAAACCTTGGGGCGACAGCAGCTACTGCTTACGATGCTACTCATGGATACTCCGATCAGTATATTGTAGAAGTAGATGTATTCAATAAAATTATTAAGGAAGCGGGTTTAGTAGTTAACAAAAAGCTTTGCAGGAAATTTCCTGATACGGATTATGCAACTGTTACTATCAATCTTTTACAAGGCAAATAGATTTATAGTTTATTGTGGTCTCAGTAAAAGTCGATCTAGATTCCTAAATCGGCTTTAAAAAATAACTACTGTTTTACCCGTATTTTTCTTCCCACATAGTTTCAAGTTCTTCTAAAGACTTCCCTTTCGTTTCAGGAATATACTTGATTGTAAATAGTATTAGAATAATAATGAACCCTGAGAACAGGAAATATGGAAGTGAGTTATTCCAAAACGGATCTGTGTTTAAGCTACTCTCTGCTACTACCGGAAAGGATTGTGATACCGCATAATTTGCAGCCCACTGTGCAGCTACAGCAATAGAAAGTGCCACACTTCTTACATTATTTGGAAACATTTCTGATAACAACACCCAAGTAACCGGGCCCATTGAAAGTGAAAATGAACCTATAAATACCAACACGCCTATTAACGAAATGATGCCCACGTATCCTATTTTTAAGGTAATACCCAGCATTAAAAATCCCGTTAACATTCCAAAAGAGCCATAAATAATAAGTGGTTTACGTCCTAATTTATCCACACTATACATTGCTATAAACGTACAAATAAAGTTAATTCCCGCTAATAGAATTTGCTGTGCCAGAACATCTTCCTGACCAAAGCCTAAAGCCTTTTCAAAGATATCGGCACCATAATATAGAACAGCATTTATACCTGTTGTTTGCTGTAATATTGAAAGTACACTACCGATAATGACTATGGGCAAAATTGTTTTACTCAATACTGATTTTGTAACCTTGTTTCTGTCTTTTTTAATTGAGTGTACAATCTCATCAAATTCTTTCTTTGCTAACTCTAAGCCATGAATTCTTTGAAGTACTATTAATGCTTTGTCGTCTCTATTTTGAATCATAAGCCATCTTGGACTATTTGGCACAAAAAACAGTAGCCCAAAAAATAAAATAGAAGGAATAAGCTCAGACCAGAACATCATTCTCCATCCGTATTCAAGATTTTCTGCTTCTGACATTGAACTACCAATAAAGTATGTCGCTAAAAATACTATAAAGAATCCTGTTACGATTGCAACCTGGTAGTAGGTAACTAAATTGCCTCTTCTAGATGCAGGTGAAACTTCTGCGATATACATAGGGGCACACATAGAAGCAATACCAATACCTAATCCTCCTAGAATTCTAAAAAAAATTAGTACTTCCACTTCTTGTGGCAAAAAAGACGGTAACCCTGATCCCCAAGCCGAAAACGTAAACAGTATGGCTGAAATAATAAGAGACGTTTTTCTTCCAAGATGTTTGCTAAGCGGTCCGGCTATCAAAGCCCCTGCAAAAGAACCTACTAGAGCGCTGCTCACTGCCCAGCCTTTCATAAATGCACTGAGCTCAAAAAATTTACTAAAGTAAAACTGGCTACCATTAATTACACCAGTATCATATCCAAAGAGTAATCCACCTAGTGAAGCTACAGCAGTAATCAGGATGAGAATTTTTTTATTCATAAAATATTTTTGATTGATTATACATCAAAAATATCAAACAAAAAAAGCCGATTAAGTTTCCTAAATCGGCTTTTGAATTCAGTTTGAAGAAATTGAAGTAATCTCCAATAATAGTGAGACTGCTTCGTTCCTCGCAGATGGTTATTTTTTAGCAGCAGATTCAGCAAGTAACGTAAGTTTATTTCTTGCTACTTCAACAAAACCACCTGAGATCTTATAATTCGTTTCACCATCTGGCTTACGAACTAACACATCTCCTTTTTCTAATGTAGAAACAATAGGAGCGTGATTTGCTTTAACTTCAAAACTTCCTTGAGTTCCGGGCATTTGAACACCGGTAACATCGCCTTCAAATAAAGAACCTTCAGGCGTTAAGATCTGCGCTTTAAAAGTATTCATACTTTATAATTAAGCCTCTTCTGATTCTGCGAGCATTTTCTCGCCTTTTTCAATGGCTTCGTTGATGTCACCAACCATGTAGAATGCTCCTTCCGGTAAGTGATCAAGTTCCCCTTCAATAATCATCTTCACACCTTTAACAGTGTCTTCAATCTTCACATACTTTCCAGAAGAACCGGTAAACTGCTCAGCTACGAAAAATGGCTGTGAGAAGAAACGCTGAACACGTCTTGCACGGCTTACTGTCAATTTATCTTCGTCAGAAAGCTCATCCATTCCAAGAATCGCAATGATATCCTGAAGATCTTTGTAGCCTTGAAGAAGTACAGTTGCTTTACGTGCTGTATCGTAATGCTCATCACCAACAACTTTAGGATCAACAATTCTTGAAGTAGAATCCAATGGATCTACCGCAGGATAAATACCAATCTGAGTCAATGCTCTGTTCAGGTTAGTAGTTGCATCCAAGTGAGTAAATGTTGTTGCCGGAGCAGGATCAGTCAAATCATCCGCAGGCACATAAACAGCCTGAATAGATGTAATAGAACCTTTCTTGGTTGAAGTAATGCGTTCCTGCATAGCACCCATTTCAGTTGCCAGCGTTGGTTGATAACCTACCGCAGATGGCATACGGCCAAGAAGTGCTGATACTTCAGAACCAGCCTGAGTAAATCGGAAAATGTTATCAATAAACAATAGAATATCACGAGATACTTCATCACGAAAATATTCAGCAACGGTTAATCCGGAAAGAGCTACACGAGCACGTGCTCCGGGAGGCTCATTCATTTGACCAAACACTAACGTTGCTTGAGATTCTTTTAATTTCTCTTCATCAACTTTTGAAAGATCCCACTTTCCGGCTTCCATTGATTCTTTAAATTCGTCACCGTAGTTAATTACTCCGGATTCAATAAATTCACGAAGAAGGTCATTTCCTTCACGCGTTCTTTCACCAACACCTGCAAACACGGATAAACCACCATGTTGCTTTGCAATATTATTGATTAGTTCCTGGATTAATACCGTTTTGCCTACACCGGCACCACCGAATAAACCAATTTTTCCACCTTTTGCATATGGACAAAGAAGATCAACTACTTTAATTCCCGTTTCCAACATTTCTGCTGAAGTAGCTAATTGATCAAAAGCCGGTGCTTGTCTGTGAATTGGATAATGTCGTTTCCCTTCAGGAGCAGGAATACCATCAATCGCTTCGCCTACCACATTGAATAAACGTCCACGGATGTCTTCACCTACAGGCATTGAAATATTTTTACCGGTATCTACTACTTCCATTCCTCTTACCAAACCATCGGTAGAATCCATGGCGATAGTACGCACACGATCTTCACCTAAATGTTGTGCAACCTCTAGAAAAAGAGAAGATCCGTCAACTGGATTTTTAATGGTTAGGGCATTTAGGATGGCTGGTGTTTCACCATCTGTAAAGTCAACGTCGACAACAGGTCCGATTACCTGTGCAATAGTTCCTTTATTCATGTGCTGAATCGCGATTTTATTAAAATTTTTGATAGTATGAGTGATTGTAAATTTGCACTCCTGCAAAGGCTGGTAAAGATAGGGAGATAAGTAAAGAGAGGCAATCCTTTTTCGGCCTAAATTACACAAATAGAAACTTTCATAGAAATGCACTTTAAACTGAAATGGCTTGCTTATTAAAAATTCAAAATTAAGGATTAAAAATGCAGAATTAGTTCGAGCCAATTCTACATTTTTAATTTTAAATTCTTAATTTATTAATCTTCATATTCTCTTCATATTTAAACCTTTTATTGAAACTTTTGCAGAATCTAAATAATATGAAATGCCGGCTGTAGCTTACATCCCAATAATTACTACTCTTTTTTCTATTTACTTCTTTACGATTATTTATAGGCATTGGAGACAAAAACCGGATGCTTTATATCTCTTATGGTGGACAATCGGAGTTGTTTTTTATGGTATTGGTACATTTGTAGAAAGCTTACACACAATTTACGGCTGGTCTCCCTTCATATTTAAAGCCTGGTACATTGCAGGTGCTTTTCTTGGCGGAGTTCCGCTGGCTCAAGGAACCATTTATCTGCTTATGAAAAGAAAAACAGCCAATATAATGACCTCAGTACTGGTGGTTGTATTAATTGTCTCCGGCATTTTAACTATTCTTTCTCCATTAGATGCTAGTAAAGTTGGTGAAAAATTAAATGGGAATGTGTTAGAATGGAGCTTTATAAGATTGATTACCCCGTTTATTAATATTTATGCTGTTATATTTTTAGTAGGTGGAGCTTTTTATTCTGCTTTTAAATACTTTGGAAATCACGAATTTAAAGGACGTTTTTGGGGAAATGTTTTGATAGCAATCGGCGGAATTCTTCCGGGAATTGGTGGAACTGCTACAAAATTTGGACATACTTATGTTCTTTATATAACTGAATTACTTGGGATACTTTTGATCTTTGCCGGATATCAGATCATTAGAAATGATCGTTCTCTTTCGGTTCATCAGAATCAAACCAAAGCTTCATCTTCTTAAAGTCATCCAGAGTGGAGCGATGGATCTGCACAATGCGAATTTAGGTAAGCACTTTATTTTTGCAAACTCTTCGCTATCCCTCTGAGTGACTTACTTTTTTTCCAGATATTTCTGGAAATATGGATCTTCTAAAATCTTTCTTGGAGGCCACTCCCCTACTACTTCTTTGTTCAAAAACTTCCATTCAGGATTAAATTCAGAAATTAGTGCCTCTTTCCATTTCCTTGATTTTCCTTTGATGCGTTTTTCTGCGACAATAGCTTCCATCATTGTTGGAAAAACATCATAGTACACCAAATTGTAACAATAGTTTTTTCCTGCAAAAGTTTCCGGTTTCCCTTTTTCTAAGTAGTGCTCAACAACTCTTCTTGATAGAGCATTAGTCGTTCCGGTGTATAAAACCTTTCGATTAGGATTAGTAGTTATGTATACTGCGAAGTCCATGATTAACGATAATAAACAGTGATCTTAAATCAAAGAGTCATCCAGAGCGAAGCGATGGATCTGCACAACTTCTTTCTTAGCATATTCTAGTTTGGGCAGACTCCTCTCCGCTAACTAGCGGATCGGAGTGACTTTACCTGCTCAAACCCACGAACAACGAGTCATCCAGATCCGCCAGTTGGCGGAGAAGGATCTGCACAACTTCTTTCTTAGCATATTCTAGTTTAGGCAGACTCCTCTCCGCCAGCTGGCGGATCTGAGTGACTTAGCAAGTCACAAAACAAGCTCATGCAAAAATTCAAAAATTTCTTTAACATTTTCTGAGTTTATCTCGTCCTATATTCGGACGAACAATTCCTAACACATATCACAGAATGAAATTACTATTCAGATCTCTATTCCTATTCGCTTTCACCGGAATCATGTTAAGCTCGTGCTCTTCAAATGAAAATGAATTCTCCGTTAATTATGAGAAATTTACTCTTGATAACGGTTTAGAAGTCATATTCCATAAAGATGATTCGGATCCCGTAACTGCCGTTGCCCTAACATTTCATGTTGGTTCTGCTCGTGAAGTGGAAGGAAAAACAGGTTTTGCTCATTTGTTTGAACATCTACTTTTTCTTGAATCAGAGAACCTTGGTAAAGGCGGTCTCGATAAAATGAGTAGCCGAATTGGTGGCTCAGGAGCAAACGGTTCTACAAGCAGAGATCGTACCAATTACTTTCAAACAGTTCCGAATGATGCCCTCGAAAAAATGATCTGGGCTGAAGCGGATAAATTGGGGTTCTTCATCAACACAGTTACAGAAGCTGTTGTAGCTAAAGAGAAACAAGTTGTTAAAAATGAAAAACGTCAAGGTGTGGATAATGCGCCTTATGGGCATGCCAGTTATGTGATTGGGAAAAATCTTTATCCGAAAGGACATCCATACAATCATCAGGTAATTGGCTCTTTGGAGGATCTTCAGAATGCAACCTTAGCGGATGTAAAAGAATTCTACCGTAAATGGTATGTACCCAATAATGCGACTTTAGTTATTGCCGGAGATTTTGACTCTGAACAAGCAAAAAAGTGGGTTGAAAAATATTTTTCTGAAATTCCTCGTGGCGAAAAAATTACTCCCCTTCCGAATTCACCGGTTGAGGTAGAAGAAACCAAAAAACTTTATTACGAAGATAATTTTGCGCGCCTTCCTGAATTAAGAATGGTGTGGCCAACTGTGGAGCAGTACCATCCTGATATGTATGCCCTTGATATATTAACTCAGCTTTTAACGAACGGTAAAAAAGCTCCATTTAATAAAGTGCTGATTGAAGAAGAGCAATTAACTTCCAACGTTTTCATGTTTAGCCAAAATGCTGAAATTGCCGGAGAAACTACACTTTTAGTCAGGGCTTACCCAGGAACAGATCTCGATAAAGTTTCTGCCGCCATTGAAAAAGCTTTTATCAAATTTGAAACAGATGGATTTACTGAATCAGACTTAGATCGCATTAAAGCAGGAATTGAAACTCAATTTTATAACGGGCTTTCAAGCGTACTTGGCAAAGCTTTCCAATTAGCTCAGTACAATATATTTGCAGGTGACCCCGGCTATATCAACGAAGATATTCAGAAGACATTAGCAGTTACTATAGATGACGTAATGCGTGTTTATAGAGAATATTTTAAAGATGAGAAATTTATTGCTACAAGTTTTGTCCCTCAAGGACAAAAAGAGCTGGCACTTGAAAACTCCAATCTTGCAAATGTAGAAGAAGAACAAATTGTTCAGGGAAAAGAAAACGAGGAATTCGAATTACCTGAAGAAACTGAATACGAACGTACTGCATCAAGTTTTGACAGAACCGTTGAGCCTCCTTATGGAGATAATCCTGATGTGAAGGTTCCAAATGTATGGGAAAGCTCTTTAGAAAATGGAATGCAAGTATTCGGAATTGAAAATAATGAATTGCCACTAGTTCAATTTACAATTGAAATTGAAGGTGGATTACTTCTTGAGAATACTTCGAAAACAGGAGTCTCAAATTTAATGGCAGACTTAATGACTCGCGGAACTGCTAACAAAACTCCCGAAGAATTAGAAGAAGCCATTGATGAATTAGGCGCTACCATTAATGTGAATGCGGGCAGACAAACAGTTACCATTTCTGGAAATACACTTGCAAAGAACTATCAAAAGACGGTAAATCTAGTTGAGGAAATCCTACTTGAACCTCGTTGGGATGAAACTGAATTTGATCTTGCCAAGCAAAGTACTTTGAGTCAAATTGCTCAACAAAGTGCTAACCCAAATAGTATTGCAACCAATGCTTACAATAAATTACTGTACGGCGAAAATCATATTCTTTCGTTTAATTCTATCGGTACTACATCGAGTGTTGAGTCCATCACTCTTCAGGATCTGAAAGATTATTACAATGCGTACATCTCCCCTTCTGTTGCTGATTTCATGATCGTAGGATCAATTAGTAAAAGTGAAGTGATGAGTTCATTGGCAGAATTAGAAAGTAAATGGGAAGCTAAATCTGTAGATATTCCTGAATTTGAAACACCCGAACAGCCTGAAGAGTCAACCGTTTATTTTTATGATGTACCAAATGCAAAACAATCTGTAATTCGGTTTGGATATTTAGCAATGCCCGAAACAGATGAAGATTATTACCCGGCTACGGTGATGAATTATATACTTGGTGGCGGTGGTTTCGCATCACGATTTACTCAGGAACTTCGTGAAGGCAAAGGTTACACCTACGGAATTGGATCTGGTTTCTCGGGTTCAAATATAGCCGGTCCTTTCACCATAAGTAGTGGAGTTAGAACAAACGTGACTTATGAATCAGCGGCTTTGGTAAAAGAAATTCTGGAGAATTATCCCACAACTTTTTCTGATAAAGATCTTGAAACGACCAAAAGCTTCTTGTTAAAAAGCAACGCCCGAAGTTTTGAAACTCTTGGAGCCAAGTTAAATATGCTGGATAACATCAGTGATTATGGTTGGAATGCGGATTACGTAAAAGAGCGTGAACAGATCGTAAAAAATATCACCAAAGAAGACATCGCAGAGTTAGCCCGCAAATATGCTAATCCAAACAGAATGATTTATTTAGTAGTTGGGGATGCTAAAACACAAATGGACAGATTAGAACAACTCGGTTTTGGCGAAGCAATTTTAATTAATGGCAGATTTAAGGAAGGGAATTAATTCTTGCAGGCAGGCCTGCCAAAGTAGATGCAGTGATTTTCGGCACACAGGCTTGTACGGCGGACAGACCCCGGAATGACTTCGTTCAGACACCCCGGATTTTACCGAGAAAAAACTCGGCAAAATCATCCCCTCTGGCAGCTACCGTGTACCCACAAATATGCGTAAATTTGCCTCATTAGAGAA
>TARA_R110002110_G_scaffold107821_4_pt1 | contig 20796 bp, 34 predicted proteins | sample TARA_R110002110 | Tara Oceans TARA_R110002110 (sample SAMEA4397330) | marine metagenome | biome: Polar Biome; feature: [SRF] surface water layer (ENVO:00010504); material: water (ENVO:00002006), including particulate matter (ENVO:01000060) such as... | depth 5 m
AGAATATGTATTTACATCACCACCACCAAATTCACTCGCCATAAACGATTCGCCTGAACTATCTAAACCAGGTCGCCCACCCCTTCGATATCCAACTCTGCCGCCTTGTGCCATCATTTGACCTGATGGCGATGCCATGCTTTTTGCAATAAGATCAGCATCCATAAGAACGCCTTTATCTTCTTCTGTTTCTTCTTTTTCTCCTCTAAAAACTCCTTCTGGACCTAATAGTTTAGGCATCATTCCTAACATACCGCTATCAGCGAGACCCATGTAATCTCCTGTTTTATACATTGAGTACACAGGAGATAGCATTCTTAAAAATCTTTCTGTTGAATCTACTTCTGTTGCTCCGCCTTCATCAAAGTTTGTTGTGCCGCCTTGTGCTGAATAAAGAATAGGTTCTGGATTCATTAAGAAATTTTGCATTCTGCTTTCTTGTTCCTCCCGTTCTCTCTGCGCCATATCAGCAGCAAATTGTTCTTGCGATTCCATAATAGCTGTTGGAGCCGTTCCTGCTGCGGTAGCCGCTAGTGCTACTGGCTGAGAAAACCCTGACGCTAAATTGCCTAAGCCTTGAGCAAAACTAGGATTAGCTACTTGTGCGCCAGCTTGCAATAAATCGCCTGAAGCTCCAGCTACACCAGATGATATTGTTCCAGCAGTTCCTGCGGCTCCAGGATTAAAGACTTGCGCTAAATTTTGAAAAGGTGTTTGAGCTGCTGCGGCTTTTATTCCTTCTTGACCAGCTTGAGTTGTTAACGCTTTTATTGCTTCTTGTGTTCCTGTTGCTCCTGCTGTTCCTGCTGATGTTGCTACATCAGTTGCGGTTTTAGCAGCTTGACCAGCTTGTGCAGCACCTGCCGCTCCTTGTAATGCAGTACCAATACCATAGCCTGTTACACCAGCAAGCAATCCTTTTTTGAAGTCTCCTGTAGCTGCCCATTGCGCTAGTCCTGATCCTAATGCAGAACCCGCCAATCCAGTTAAGGCTCCAGTAGCACCCATTGCGCCAAATAAACTTGGTCCTAGAAAAGAACCAATAAGAGGTGCCAAGAAAGGTAAAAATGCTTCTGGCTGACCAGTTTCTGGATTAATTGTTAATGGCACCGCTTGCGCTAATCCTCTTACTTCAGCAGGATTAACATGCATGAGCATAGAGTCGCCAAAGCGTCCCTGTGCTGCTACATTCTGAGCTTGTTGTGCTAAGTTAAGCTGTCCACCAGCTTGAAAATTTTGTGGTTGATAATTTTGCATATATGACATAAGTTCATTTCTATATTGATTTTGTAAGTAATTAGGCAAACGCTCCATCGCATAATCTGTATTTCTTTCATATGCATCAGGATTGTCCTGCATTCTCATAATTCTTCTTTGAAAAGATTTTAATTGATTTGGACCCAATATATTTGATAAATCAGGTAATGTTCTTGTTGGAAGTTTTTCTAACTCAATATTTGGTTCAGCAAATCTTTTAATTCTACCTTGCGGAATAATCTCTTCTATTGATGGCTTTGTTGTCTTTTTATCAAAAGACTCAGGAGGCATTACAAAACCCATCGTTGATCCAGCGCCTGTAGCTCCTGCTGGAACAGGATAATTTCTAGATGCAAACAAACCTTTAAGACCTGATAAAACTCGGTCAGTTCTTGCTCGTCTTATTTTATTAGCCAAAGCATTGTATTTTTTTCTACCTGTTTTTGTGGTTCTATCAATAGAGTCAAGTTCACTAAACATTGAATCTAATTTTTTATCTGCTTTACCTAAATATTTTTTTTCTGTCATTACCTGTCCTCTTTTGTTTCACAGCCAAATACGTTAAAACTCATATTTACCGCACTGGTATAAACTTTTAATACATCTGCTTGGTTTAACGTAATTCCAATAACAATTGGTAAAGAGTCATTGGCTGCTACTGATTTATCATAATAAAGATACTGTTTATCATCGGCTCCAGCCCCTGCAACATGAACACTTAATCTAAATGTAATTGCAGAACCTGTTCTATTAGCTGCAACTATTGAGCTTATAGTTGTCTGGGTCATGTCTGGGACTGTATATAATGTGGTAACTGTTGTTGCTGATGGATCAAGTTGACCTAAAACTTTTAAAGAATCAGACATGTTTTGTACCCATTAAAAGAAACTGATGTTTTTTAGACGCTTTCGATGTCACTGATTCTTGCATTCTTTGGACCCTAATAAGCTTTACATTTAAATCTTCAATTGCTTGTTCTATTATCCGTCTTGTTACAGCTTCTTCGTTTTCATCGTATTCTAAACCAGGTATTGGCAATGCTATTGTTTTGATATCAGCCATTATCTTTTCCCATCTGGTCTAATTTCTAATCTTAGATCACCTGTGCGCCATCCATAATTACTGCCTGTATTAGATATTCTAATAGCGGCATGTCTGCTTCTTGCTCTTGCATTAGTAAATGTTGATTCAGGTGTTACATTTATTGTTTGTAATGTTGACAGACTTTCCAAAGGATAATTTCTACCTTTGATAGTATATGTGACTGTATCACTTGTTGAATTTTGATCTCTAAACTCTACATCAGGTATTAGTTTAGAAATAAACATAAGTCTTTCCCCGTCAGGATTTAAATCAAAATCACTAGATTCTATGAATGCAGTAAAGTCACTTCCATCGTTTGAGTGACCTATTTCTTGATTATATAAATAATTATTATTAGAGCCTGATGTTTTACCTGCTGCTAGAGGAAAATCTAATGTAGGCGCTTCAATCCATGATGTTCTAGTAAACCCATCATCAGTTGTACCAATAGACCAAGCGTTCTCTAAATAGTTATATATAACGTATCTATTTACTTCCTGACTATCTGAAGATGGATAGAACCAAATAACCTCATTTGTGCTTTCTACTGAAGCAGCAAAACATTTGAATTGTTGTCCTAAATTAATATCACTAAATACATAGTCTAGAACAGTACAAGGCAATCTTTGTGCAGAGCCAGAATAAGTATAAAATCCACCTCTATCCATAAAATAAACTCTATTGTTAGCGCCTATTGCTGCATTCGGAGATATTAAAGATGGTCCTGTTGCGACTTCAATAAATGAAAATATAAATGGATCGCCTACAAATCTCATTGAAGTAATACCTACATCTGTCCAAATAAGTATTTCTTGTCTTGTTTGCAATGCGCCTATTATGGTTGACCCTTGCGATAACTGAACACCACCTGCTTGATTTGTAGCTGTTGGTGTCCAATCTGCTGCACTTTCTGTGTCTGACCATCTAACAAATAATGGATTAACTATTGATCCGCCTATTACATTTGCTCCAAAACAAATAACATGCTTATCAACATCTGAAACCATAACCTGTAATGCTACGTCAGGAGCATTGCTTGCTCCTGATAAACTAGATAATGGTATTGCTCTTTGTGTGCCACCAGCACTTTCATCCCAATAATAGACACCTCCGCCTCGGATATTGCCTAACAGATCATCTCCAAAATTATCTTGCGACCATAATCGCAACTGACTAGATGATGAAATTGGGCTAACAGACCCCCATGTAGAAGAACTCCAAGTATCTGCGCCCCAACCAGTACCTTTTACAAAAATATCTAGTCCAACATTTATTTCATATGATCCATCTACAGCAGAACCGCCATTGCCACTATCACTAGAATTGGCTGTAACAGTTGCTCCGTCTGTATCTTTAGCTGTTATTTCGTATGTATTACTAGTTAAAATTCTATCTATTGTATATTCTTGATTTAATACATCAGCAATTACAGTCCCTCCCAACGATACTGCTTGAGCAAATGTAACAGTGTCATTTGCTACTGCTCCATGACTGGAATCAGTGACAACAACTGTAGATGATCCATTTGTTGCTGCAAATGTAATACTGTTGGTTGAGGTTTTTCTTATGGGCGTAATATTGTTGTAATTACTACCTTGCTTTACATAGTATTTTAAATGAGTACCAACTCCTACATAATCTGTTTGCCCTTGATCTCTATATGAATAAAGACTTCGTGCTGTTCCTTCAAACGTATTAGATGAATTTTTTTCCCATCCAGCAATTCGTTCAGGCTTGCCTTTTCTAAATCTTACTTTGTCGGAGTTAAACCAGCCACCTTCATTACTGTAGTTTGTACCTTCTCTGTTGACGCCTGGTTTGAATATATATTTAGCTAATGGCATTTTTTAGACCTCGTACCATTCCTTATCCTGAAATAACAAAGCCTCCGCTTCTCTGCGGCGGGTAAGTCCATCTAATACATTTCCGCCAGCTTTATTCCAGCGCCTTATTTGATTAGGAACCTCATTATATTTTTCGTCATTCAAGACTTTTAACATTGTTGAGCTAGAAAGATTTGTTGGTCCAAGGTTATAAACCCAAGAAACTAATGCATCGAATTGATTTTGTTCTAAATCAACTGTTACTTTATCGTTGATATATCCTTCATACTCTTCCATTTCTTCTGCAAGCCATTCTTCAGCTTCTTCTTGAGTACAAGTATCGCCTTCTTTAACGTCTTTAGTTCTTCCATATGCAATGGTCCATACATTTGCTGGGCATAAATACGCTTCACGCTCACAGCCTTCAAACTTTTTTATTAAAGACAATCCTTCTGCTGATATTTTCATTTTATTGTTCCTCAACTGTAACAGATGTCGTAACTTTTCTATAATAAACAACAACTTCTTTAAGTTCATTTATATATCTTTTTAACTCCTGCATGTTGTACGCCATAAGCTCATAATCAGGAACAGACATAGCTAAAAACACTAACTGACCATTTTCTTTTTCAACTCTTTCTAAAAACTCGTCAATATTTTTTTCTGAAACAACGTACCAATAAGGTTCTTTTAAATCTATTTCACGAGGCAATATAGGCTGTACTATCTTTCTTTCTATAGGTTTTGTAATAACCTCAACTTTTTTACTGGGTATCAGGCTGCAACTGGACCCCAGCATCAAGACCATCAATGTTCCTACTATCTTCTTCGATACTTTCAAATACGTTTTTTGTTCCATTATTTACTCTTGTTTCTATCAATCCAGGCTTTGCTGCTGCTAACTTAGCTAAATTATGCCTTTTAAAGATATCAAGATACCTGTTCATTTCATTTTCTATTTCTTGATTCTTAGACTGTAATTGTAACAGACCTTCTGTTTGCAGTTTAAAATCATTTTGCAAGCTTTCTATTGCGAGTTTTTGTTCAGCATCTCTTAGTTCAAATGCTTGGTTTAGAGCATTTAGCGTTTTATTTTGCTGATAAAGAAAACCACATATAACTAATAAAACTGTTGCAATTCCCGCTAAAATCTTACTCATAAGTATATATATCCAATGCTTTTTCTTTTCCTTTTACCTTTATAGGCTCTAAAGATTTTAAATAATATCCACAAAGTTCTTCTGTATTTTTACCTATAAGTAAATCAACTTGACGTTCTTTTGTTGCACTTTCTAATCTTGCTGCTGTATTAACAGCATCTCCTATAGCTGTGTAATCAAAACGTGCATTTGATCCCATATTTCCAATTATTGCATCACCTGTATTAATTCCTATACCAATAGCAACAGGAGGCAAGCCTTCCTCTTTTAGTTCTTTTGAAAGTTCTTTCATGTTTTGAATAATATCTAAAGCACAGTTAACCGCTATTTTAGGATGATTTATCATGTCTAATGGAGCATTAAATATTGCCATCATTGCATCGCCTATATATTTATCTACCATACCGCCGTGTTTTTGTACCGCAGACTGTTGTGCAGTTAAGGCTTTATTCATTATATAAGTAACTTTTTCTGGCTCTAACGACTCTGACATTGATGTAAACCCACGAACATCAGTAAATAGATATGTTGCAAATCGCTTTTCGCCTCCAAGTTTTAAAAGGTTTGGATTATTTTGTAACTTTTTTACCTGTCGTGGGTCTAAATAATGCTCAAACTGTTTCTTTATTTCTTGTCGTAATTTATATTGTTCTCTAAATCGTAAATAAAATGCTGTAGATGCTGTTATAAACTGTGATATCAATGCCCATGTAACGTCTATAAGAATGCCATTCTGAACTATCATGTATCCAAATACGGCTGTCCAAAAAAATAATATACTGGTAAATGTTATTCCAAGCGTTATTCCAAAAATATTTATAAACAACGCTACGAACAGCACTCCCAGGCTATACAACAATACTTCGGCAGCAAGCGCCCAATCTGGTATGTATGGGCTATCTTGTATAAGTATGCTTTCTGCTAACGCTGCTTGTATTTTATGTGGTTCTAATAATCCATTACTTGTTGCTACTTGAGGCATAATGCCTTTAGCTGTAAATCCTACAAATACAAACTTACCAAGGACATCCATTTCAGCTAAATTTGTTTGTGGAGTATCGACATAACTAATCCACTTTCTTCCAAATGAATCTACTTTGACAGGCGGTATACCTTTTACCCTTATTTCTTCAATACCATTTATATTTGTTTTAATTACATATGTATCTGAGCCAGCTAATATCTTTAAAACTTCTGTTCCATACGAAGGAACCCATCCATCAGGAGTTCTCATTAATAAAGGCAATCTTCTTACTAAGTTATCTATGTCTGTTCGCGCTACTGCTATTCCTTGATTTGAACTGTCTTGCAATACCTTTATATTCTGTATAACACCTTTAGCGTTTATTCCCCCTATTTCTTCTCCTAAAATTACAGTTCCTGTTGTCTTAGGAAATTGTCCATTATCATTTTCAAACATTGCGATAATACTTGGAGAGCCAGCTAATGCTCGACTAAAATCTTGATCTCCACCAAATCTATCTGGTTGAGGAAATGACAATACCCAACCAACTCCTATAGCTCCATTACTCAATATTTCATTATGTATTTGAGCTAATCGTTGTCTTGTTAAAGGGTATCCGCCTTCTTTAGCAATATCGTCTTCTGTAATATTGAGTATAGAAAAATATCCAGAGGGTGATTTTTCAGGCACTAAATAGTCAAATGTTTTGAGCTTTAATATTTCATTTGGTGTTGTCTGAAAGATTAATGGCAAAAGTAGTAATATAAATACTGTGAATATTGTTTTCTTCATTAATCACTCTGAGTTATTTTTATTAAACTACTGCCTCCTCCATTCAATGTAACTACTTTAGAAACGCCATCTTGTATTAAAATAATGGTGTAACCCCCCGATTTGTCTAAATCTATTCTAGCTGTATTAGATACGCTTCTTATGAGAGTCAATGTTTCCCCTGTAATATATGACGTTATTTGTGTGTTTGTATCTTGCCCAAACTGTGTTCCTTTTATATTTACAGAGCCTACGTCTTTCTTTAATTGATCTTCATCTTCTTTTATTGCTAACTGGTCAATAATATCTAAAAGGTCTTCTAAAAAATTAACATCTAAATAATTTATATCCAGTTCTGTAAACTCTAAATCTGATTCATTGTCTAAAAAATCTTCATTAAGGTAATCAATATCTAAATCGTTAAAGTCTAAATAACTAGCATTTTGTGCTACGACTTCATTCTCCATAGTTATATTTTCTTTTGGAGGACTAACGATCAACATGTTATCTATTTGATTTAAATCTAAATCTAAAATAACAGGCTTACTTGGAGCAGACTCAAAAACGCTTACTGTGGTTGCTTCATAGGGTTTATTAAGAACAACTGTACCCATTGCTGTAACAACTTCTATTTCACCGCTAGAAAGCCCTAGAGCATCAGGTAGAAGTATTATTAAACTTCTGCCTAACTCATCAACTGTAGTTGTAAAATCTGTTCCGCGTATTGCTATATCTGCTGTTGGAGTCTTTAAACTAATATTTTGTTTATCGATTCTGTTTAAATTGCCCGTAATAAATCTAGCTGTACCTAATCCAAATGTTAACGCCATTTTTGATCTAGAAGGATCAGGATCAAATATATACTCGTCTATAGTTAATTTAGAATGCTCTGTAAGTTTTACAGTTGAATCATCCAAGAAAGTAATAGCCATTCGTCCATTTGACGTAACAGCACTATCATTGCTTTGTATTTCAAAATTCAACTGCGCATCATAAGGTTTGTCCCTTACAACGCTAGCACTTCCATTTAGCTCTGATATATCTCCTATATTATCAACAGCTTGTGCTTGTACCTTGGTCATTTTGAATGACACAAACAGTACCATTGCTGCCATTAGATATAATTTTGAGCCAGTCATTATCTTGAGTGCTTAATTGTTGTATGTTGAATGTTCTGCTATTTCCAGTTTGATCTACATAGAAATATCCACCTTGATAGCCTTGTCCTGTAAAGTTGACAGTATTGCTATCTCCATCGACATCTACATAACTTGTACCTAGATCATAGTTAATATCAAAATCTAAAGTGTTGCCCGTTCCCTGTATTATCCAATCTAGGTCTAATGTAGAAGATAAAGCACTAGTTCCGTGATCTAATGTAAATGTATTAGTGCTTCCTGTAACAGCTACATTGTAATTAGATGTATTAACACCATATGTTGCTGTTGGGTCTGCTTGTATGGTGAATGTATTACTATCACCTGTAAATTCAAACAACCCAGTAATACTATTCCCGTATATGTCTCCCAGGAATTTATTTGTACTTCCTATTTGATTTATATCTAAAGTTAATGATGTTCCATCTAAATCAAAAGCGGTTAAGCTACCTGCTGTAGAATTAAGTCCGCCTATAATATTTCCAGAACCTAACTGTTCTAAATCTATATTTGATGTTGCTCCATTTTGGTCAACAAATATTTCATTATCCGCAGCCCAAGCTAACGGAGCATATATTGTAAGCACTGCTAGTGTGCTAATTATTTTTTTCTTCATTGGTCCAATACCTCCTTTCGTAACCAACTTGTACTAACTCTAAAACAGCGCCTTCTATAGCTTTCATTAATGCTATCGTTGTGCTTTCATTTCTTGAGTTACCAAGTTCTATCTCTATTAATTCTGTTCCTAATTCAATAAATTTGAATACGTCTGTTGATCTGCCATAACTAAAAATAGTTTTTTGAGTTGTAACCTCTATAAGCACCTCACCAGTTGAAACAGAAACCATTCTTAAGCTTATGCTGATGGTGTCTTCTCTGTATTGAACGCTTGAACCTATGCCTAAATACCTGGCTCCTGCACCTCCTGTTAATAGATTGGTGTCATACGCAATGACTGCGCCTTCAATAATTACACCAGCAAATAACAAAGGTAAAAGTTTTTTACCTTTATTTTCTTCTGGTAATTGCTCACGAGTTGATCTAATTAGTTGTCTTTCTTTTGTTAAGTTATCTAGACCTATTCTTTCAACAACTCTAAAAAACTTTCCATCTGCTGTATGTTTAAGTGTTCTTATTAACAATGCTGATGGCGCTTGAGTAACTGCTGTGCTGAATAAAGCAAACTCACTATTACTTTTTCTTTGACCAGTTTGGTCTGTAAATGAATTAGAATAAACCGCAACCACAGGCATATTGGTTGGCGGAGTAACTTGCCTTAATTCTTCTGACTGTAAATCAAATATCGTAGCATTCGTTAATCCTTGGCTTTTAAATCTTTCAGCATAGGTATCGTCTGCTATATCAATAAGGCTACAACTAGAAAGTAAAGGAACCAATAGGTACAGTAATTTCCGTTGTATTGCCATCTGAATCTGTGATTTTAAGTGTGATAAATTCGCCATCGCTTGTGTACTCAATAGTGTTTCCAAGCAGTGATATAACTCCTGATGTTTGAGGTGTTTCTCCGAATAAATTATCTACAAGTTGTCTAGATAACTGTGCATATATTCTACTTTCTAAATTTCTTATAAATCGTGCTAAAGTTGTATTTTCTGCTTCTCTTTCAAGCTCTTCTTTATACGCCTTAATTTCTGCTTTTATAGCTTCTTTTCTATTAAATTCTTGATTTTCTATTGTCAAATAGTGTGACGATGTATTTACGCCATTAAACGAAGGATTCTTAAATTTATGAACAATTGCATCTGCTCGTACATTTTGCACAACGATGCCCCCTAAAAGAAAAATGCCTACAGCTAAAATAATATACAAAAGTCTTTGTTTATCTTTAGCTTTTTTTCTAGCAGCTAAATCAGCTTTGCTTGGTCTGCCTCGTTTTTTTGGTTGGTTGTTTTTCATATTTATTGCCTTGCTTTAATTTTAAAGCAGTATTTACTTTTTCTTTTAGTCGAATCATATCTTGATCCAACAGCCTTAGTTGATCTGTTAATCTAATTATTGTTGATTTCATTTCATCTACGGCGGGGTCTATTTTGTTGGTTATCGTCTGCCAAACAAAATAAACAAAATATCCAAGACCAATTACCATGACTACAGGAAAGCCAAAGTCAGAAACTAGTTGGACTACATCCATTAGTCTCTGCGGGCGTCAATCTTCCCGTCTTCCACAAAGTTCTCTGCTCTAGCAATTCGATCCAAATCAGGAGGTAATTTTAATGCTGCTGAAACACTAGTATCTATACGAATAATATCATTATTCATGATTGATGCTCTTGTAATTAACATTTTTGATATACCTTGTACTGTTTTTATTTCAGCAACAAGATTATCCATTAATTGTTTCATAACTAAAAAAATAAAAAATCCCATAATTAAACCGCTAGCTATTGGCAACCCAAGCTCTGCAATTAAACTTATAGGATCAGACATTAATCCTCGCCTTTAAACTTCTTACTTTGTCCTGATGTCCCTGCATATATACCGAATACTGCTGCCATTGCACCTACAATAATTGACACCAATCCAGCTTGCTCTAAATTAGGTTCTGGCAATTCCATAAACCATATGACTACTTTATAAAGTAAAATAATATATACAGTTACAAATACTCTTGGAAAGATTCTCCAGGCATCTATAGTTTTTGCTAAATGTATCCATTTTTGAAAAGGATTGTTTCCTTCATCATAAGAAGTAACGTCTATATCCAGTTCTAATTTCTTTTTTATTGGAGCATCTTCACTCATTTGGAACAAATACTCCTAATTCTATTAACATGCCTCTATTTTTTTCGTGTATTGCTTCTATTTCTTCTTTGCTTTGTCCGTAATATTCAGCAGCGTGATAATTATCTATCATAGACTGGTTAATATTTTTTCCATCCACCCAAACAGTAGCTAAAACTCTGCCAAACTTTCCTCTTGAATCTTTAAGTTTTGTTTTCAAAACCACTGAAACACCAGAGCTAATAGCATCCGACAAGAACTTTGAAGCCAGTTTCCCACGAGCTTTCTCATCTTTATTACGGGTTCTAGATTCAGGGGTGTCAATACCATATAAACGAACCCTAGACTTAAACAAACAACTAAAGCCCAAATCGATAACAACATCAATAGTGTCGCCATCGACCACTCTTTCAACTGTGCAGCCATATTCGTACATTTAATTATCCATATATGCAGCCAATAAGACTGTCCCGACTATAAATGGATATACTGCCCATAACATGGTTTCAAGTTTATCGAATCGTTTAGAGCCAGCTTCTAATCTAGCGTCAATACTTTTATATAATGCTTTGCATTCACGCTCATGCGCTTCTATTTTATTCAAAGCATCTTTAGCAGTAGCCATTATTTTTGTTTAGCTTTGCCAATATTGAGAGCTAATAAATCAATAAACTTATAAAGTTTACCGATCCATTCATCATCTTTTGGCGTTGGGGTGCTAGCAGCAACTATAGAAGCTATAGTAACTATAGTTGTTATTACACTAATAATTTCTAACATTTATTTCTTTGCCTCCTTATATATTTCTTTTTCTTCAGACAAAATTTCTTCTGCTTTTGTTTTCATTAATTCAATTAATTTGTTTTCGTGAAACTGTAATGACGGCATTAAATCGTCTATTTCAAACTGAAGTTTAGTAATTTTGTTTCGCAAACTAACAACATGATTTTTGTGATGACGTTGCTCTTGCGTTAAATCAGACTCTTTAATTTCTATTCCATCAATATTGTTTGTTACATTTTCACTCATTATTAACCCTCTAGTGTTGTGACTCTTGCTTCAAGAGCTTCTATTTTTATCATTGCTTCTTGCAATGCTTTTATTGCTTTCATATACAAAACAGAATATTTAACTTCTTTGACTTTTTCTGCTGTTTTAACATCTCCAACTTTTTTGGAATGCGTTGGTTGTATTTTTACATCCCCTACATTTTTGGTTCCGTTTACAACATGTTCATCTTCAGCGACATATAACACTGCATCATTTCCGTCTTTAGTTTCTGCGTCATCCGCAGTGTAAAGAGTTCCAAAATCAGAGTTATAAGCTATTTGATATTCATCAGCTTTTCTTTCTTCGATTAACCCAGACATTCCAGAAGCTTCTAACTCTTGAGATATAACACCCAATTGAGTCACTCCTGTATTGCCCACACCCCATTCGTAATTTCTAATTCTAAGCGCCTTTATATCGTCCCATTGAGATTTAGCATCTGCTATATTAATTTTAAGGCGTTGATCTGAGATAGCTCCGTAGCTGTTGTTAGTATTAGTAACATTACCAGCATCGTTAACATGGAATACTGTGGCAGTTCCTCTTCTCTGAGCAGAAATCATTGTGTACTCGTTAGTAGCGGTATTTCTGGTACTAGCTATACTCAATACGGAAGTAGCAGTAGTACAATTTGATTCAGCATTTATAGAATGATGATCTACTCTGTCTTCATAGCTAAGAAACCTTGCACTGTAATCGTTAGGGGTTCCTAGTCTTAACTCGCCAATTCCAGTTAACCGCATATGCTCTGATGCGGCAGTAGTTCCTTCGTTAGTATAAAATCTAATAGCGCCTGGAACATCATTACTTCCAATGCCTGACTCAACTACCGCATCAATAGCGGCAATACCATGCTCTATATCAGTGCCATCAGCAGCGTTCCATGTAATTGCGCCTACAGCATCATCAGCTTGGCAAACAGTTGCTCCTGTACGAGCTGCTGATCTTGTTTTACTAAACATTATTAAAGAGGCAAGAGCATCGTTTGAGTTGCAACATAACGATATTGAAGAGTCCATGCGGGTAAGTGAGTTCGCTTGAAATTTAGGGACTACAGCCGAAGGGCTTCTAGTGTTAGTACCCATGCCTCCATAAGAAACTACGTCATCGCCACCATTAATAAAAAAGGCATTAGCATCGCTATTTCCTTCAACTCTGAAATCCATGTCAGCGCTACCTTCGTTAAACACAGTCGCGCCCGCAGTCATTCTTGCTGATTCTGTGCCGCCAGCTACACTAAAATAAAATCCTTCTGAACCGCTAGTGGTGTTATAGGTAATCATGCCGTCATCTACATCACCTGAATGCCCGAAGTTAATTACAAGTGTAGAAGAGCTGCCACCTAAAAGACTTAGCTCAGTATTATCGTCATCTTCAATAATTAAAACTGATCCCGCAGTTGCTGTTCCTCCACTTGCTGCTCTTTGAATTAATACTTCTTCATTGCCTCCATCTACAAAAAACATATTTGCAGAGCCATTGCTTTCTACACGAAAATCCAAGTCTATACTGTCTTCGTTAAACACAGTTTCAGTGTTTATCATGTTAATTCTAGACGCACCAGAACCACCTACTATGGTAACTATTTCAAGTTTGCCATCTTCTGTTCCGTCTGAAGCGTCAACTATTCTTCCGTCAATTACGGCGTATTCAACATCCTGAGAATTATCGTTTCTGCCTTTAAAATGTATGTCACCTAAGTTGTCAGAATCGGCTGGTGAACCTGAGTTTCTGTATAAGGTAATGTTTGGTCCAGAGCTTGCATCAGCATCTGTAGAAACTATTGTTAAGACATCTGAGTTATCTGCTACTGTAATAGTCATACCAGCAGACGAGGTTATAGCGCCATCTACTTGTAATGTAGAAGCCATGTCTACAGCGCCGTCAATATCTACAACGTCTAAGTTTGCTGTGCCATTAACATCTATAGCGCCCTCTAGGTCTATATCACCATTTACAATCAAATCATCTGTAACTGTAAGATCGTCTTGTACTTTTAGGTCTACAACATTAAGACTTGCAAACGCATCGACTACGGCTGCTCCGCTTCCTGCGCCATCTAAATAAACGGCTTTAGTATCTCCAGCAGGTATGGTTATGTTTGCTCCGCTACCTTGAGAAATAATTATGTTTTGAGAGCCGCTTGTAGCGTTCTCAATAAATTGCATTCGATTAATTGTGTTTGGCGCAATAGTAATTGTGCAAGCAGAATCTAAAGTGCCTGTATACTTAACATACATAGCGCGAACAGGATCAGTTGCTCCATCTGCAATAGTGGATGTATGCGTATCTGCATTAGTGGTTATGCCTTCTGTCCCATAACCTAGAGCTTCACCGATCAGCTCTAAATTTGTATTTGTGACGTTACCCCAATTTCCTGACTCATCACCTGTAGCCATTTCATTGAGTCGTAAGTCATTGACGTATGTACTTGCCATAATATTTCCTCTGTTAAATTATATCATTATGCTGCAACATCTTCCCAAGTGGCTGTTTGCCCTGGAGATACCGCAGAATAACTTGCTGTTTGACCTGGAACGACATCGCCCCACACTATTAAACTTGTTGTTGCACCAGTTCCTAATACGCTAGTAACAGACATATTTGCGTCTGCTTGTACTGTTTCTGTTCCTAGTGCAGATGTTCCAACTAAACCAGTAATCGATAAAATGTTGTTAGTAACTAAACCTAACGTACCTAATGCACTTGTTCCTGCAACTCCTGTGCATGCAACATTTGCATCACCAGTTACTGTTTCGTCACCAAGACTTATAGTAGATGCAGTACCAGATACGCCTGTTATAGCAAAACCTGCTGCTAATATAGTTCCTAACGCACTAGTAGCTGCAAGACCTGTTTCTGTTACATTAGCATCACCAGATACAGATTCACTTCCTAATGCTGTTGTTCCAGCTAATCCAGTTAAGGTTACGCTGGCAGGAGTTCCGCCCCATTGACCAGAGTTCCATGTACTTCTACCCCAGCCGTTAGCCACTTATAGCTCCTTAAGCTATACGAATTACAGCGTTGCTAGCGTCTGCTGTAGGAAACGTAATCGTAAACGATCCAGCAGTAGATGTTTTATCACCGCCGAAATCAAAGACTGCTACAGCAGGATCGCCTGTAGTTGTGTCATTAAAGATCATACAGCCTCTAGCCGTTATAGTTGCTGTGCCAAAAGTAAGATCAGCAAAATCTGTAAAAGCCGTTGTTCCTGACGTTGAAGGATTGACTCTAGTTAAACTTGCGCCTTTAGCAGTGTAATTTGTTCCGCTAGCTTCTTGCGCAGTTGTATAAGCAGTCGTAGCTGCTGACATAGTAGCACTAGAAGTATACAGAGCTAATTTAAAGTCATTACCTCCAGAGTTTAAAAAATTGTGTTTAGCTTCCAATAGTTCTTTCTTGAAAGACGTACACATAGCTTGTGATATAGCCATTACAGCCTCCTTATTATATTTGCTAGGTCTTTATGACCTTGTTTTTCTAATTCGTTGCATGTTGTACAGATATGGTTTTTTATTCCTTCTCTAACATAAAATTCAATGATCCATTTACATCTATCTCTAAAAGCATGTGCTTGCGCCTTAATCATAGGATCAGCATTATCACTTATAGAGATTAATTTATTCGTAGCCATTTCAGCTATTTCTTCAACAGTATGACCTCGATTCTGAGTTGTTTGAACTCCTAAGTCGCCTATTGATATTTCAAATTTGTCTGTTTGCATTAGTATTTATCTGGTTCAACTGGCACTAAATCATTTCTATTGATTATACCAATTGGTTTTTGTTTCTCTTCTTTTTCTACTTCTGACCATTTACAAACTTTTATCGATCCATCATGGTCTTGATAAGTAATCTTAGGATCATCTAGCCTATGATATCCATATAGTTTTTCTTTAATTTCTACATCGGTATCAATTAAAGATGATCTAGGCGCTATTGATACTTCCATACCTGAATCTATGCATTTAGAAAGCCAAAACTCTACACAACTTCTACCTGCTTCGGCAAAGTGCATATTTGATTTATATGTAAAATCTACACCAAATACAGAAAGTTTTTTTACTTTAGCCCATAATGCAAACGCTATTGCATAAGCTACTGTATTATTAAAATACGAGCATCCTAAAGACCCTACAATCTTTTCCAAAGGATACTCAACAGCAGAAGGAACCCTTTCATCTAATTCACATGTATATATTGGAAAATGTGTTTTAGGAAGTTTTTCCCTCATCATGCTTGTCATGTCACCTGCATTTTCTGTATCTAGAAAACGACTCATTGGGTCAAGAATAAAAGCTCGATCTATATCAGGCAAAACACCTATCATTGCGTTTATTGCCCATACTTCATCAAAATGTATGCTGTGAGCTTGAGACAAATGAAAATCTATCTGACTTAGCCCCATAGCAACTACTGCAACATCCTTGCCTTCTAATTCTTCTATAAAATGCACATCACGCATTTAATCTTCTTTGACCGCTCCTGTATGCATCTTTTCTATTATAACTATCCGACTCAAGCGTTAATCTTCCTAACGCTTCTTTAAACCTATTTTCGTAATTAGACATTATATCTGGCTCTCCCTTCATGAAAGTATACGCTTCTACTAAGCTAGCATAAAGCAATACTTCCGAAGCGTTTGTGCCTAGCCAAGAAGTGCCATCAGACGATGCTGTTATTGACTGTGGAATATAAAAATAATGAAGCTCTACATCAAATCCTGAACTAGGTGTCGGTGCGACTATAAAAAAGTCATCATCAAACTGACCATAATATTTAGGAACACCAGTAGTAGCAGAGGCTGGAAATGCTTCTCTAATAAAATTAACATCTTTATTTAATAAATAATTATAATTGCTATCACTATCTATCACTGCCAATGAATAGGGATATAAATAATCACTTGGTGCTGCTAAGTATGAATTACCTGATGTTAAAGATGCAGTTACATTTTTTCTAAATTCTGGCAACTCAACAGACTTTATTATTCTATTTTCCGCTTGAACAATTATATTTGTAAGATTGCTTACAAAAGATGTTTCTGTGTTTTCAGTATAATCTTGTATAGCTGATTTTAATGTTGTAAAAGTCCAACTCATTCCGTACTCACTGTTAGTTTGCCGACATCGCCTGTCATTTTAAGACCCATTGTACTTGATCCAAAAATATCCAAACCGCCACCAATAGGATTAAAAGAAAAATAACTAGTTGATTCTTTCACACCTTTATCAACTCTTGGATCAAATAGAGATTGAACATCTGATGTATCTACATCTCCTATACGCAATTGCGGGTGATCTTGATCAAAACAATCTCTACAGACTCGTAAACCATTACGAACCTGATCCTCTACTTCATATCTAAGTTCATTTAATTTATATGAGAAGCCACATCTATCACATTCACCTAATGCTTTCGTAGCCCTTGCATAAGACATATTAGTATCGACCTTGCACTAAATCTGGAACAAATCTTATAGGAGCTTTTTCTCTATCAGATTCGCTTACTTCACTCCATAGCTGGTCATACCTTTGTTTTAACAATGGCGCTCTCTGTATGGCTTCATCATTTTTCGTACAAATGTTGTAAGCAAGAGCATATGTCAGACATGGTAAATACCTGGTTGGTATATCTGCATTATTGGATGCAGGATCACCAGCATCCTCTACTCTATTTACATAGTCATAAACCAACGTATATGTTTTTGCACTATCAGGCGTTGACCACAAAATTATATTAGATGTTCCAACATTCTTATCTACATAAAATTGTGTTGGCTTAGATTGATTTAACTTTGTTGCTTGATGATTGTATTCTGTTCTAGAAATTCTTCTAAGTCTTTGATCAAATTGTTTATTTACATCCCCTGAATCCGTCCTAATAAACGCATCGACTATATCTAGTGCAGAACTAGGTAACGCATAACTGCTTGTTCCAGCAGTCAAAGTTTGAGAGTTTTGTTCTATAGACCAAAGATTTAAACCTTTGTTTTGCCATTCTAAAAAAACAAGATTTAAAGCACGTTTAGCACTTCTAAAGTCATAGCCTGAACGCATCTCCATACCACAAAGATCATAAGCCTCTTCAAGAATATCGCCTATATCTAAGTTAAATGTTGTTGTTCCGCTTGTAGCCATGTTTTACCTTTTAATCCTTTTTATTTTAGAGCGAGATTTAGCCACAGCAATTTTTTTCTTTTTACTAGCTGGAGCTTTAGTAATCTGTCTTCTCATATTTGCTCTAGATATGCTCATATTTTACCTGTATCTTGCTGTTTTTTTTGCAATTTTTTTAGGCTGTTTAACAAATTGTTTGCCTTTTCTATTGCCTTTAGCTTTAGCTTTGTTAGTGGCTGCTTTTTCTGCCTTGCTTAAAGACTTCCATGCAGCATCGGGTAAGTATCGTTTTTTGCCTTTGCTAGGCTTTCCATCAGAAGTTCGCCATTTTTGCTTTCCCCAATCTTTTAAAGATCGTTGTGATTTTCTTAATGGCATTAATCTTCCTCTTTTAATTGATCGCTATATAGATTATTAAAAGTTGTTAATGGGTCTAAATAGCTTGCGTGTCCTTCCGCAGAATGTATGTGTTGCGATGGTGTAAAATCTGGCGCACCTTCGCCCGTTCTCCATAAAGCAGGACTTGTAGCTCTTACTCTGTTATTTGGTAGTGCTACAACATTTCCTTTCCAAGGACAGTCTTCTGTTATATATAAAACGTGAGATTGTTTATGTTGCGCTGGATCATCTGCTATTGAATTATCTGTGTAGTCAACTGTAAAAAGATATTTACCTTGATAAAAATTATTATCAATTTTACATAGCCAGGGACTAGAACTTACTCTATCCATTATAACTACTGAGTGATCTCGTGATTCACAATCCCAAGGTTGTGCCAAATGATCTTCCATAGGAAGCGCCCATTCTTCAACTGGTATATCTGCAACTAACGCTTGTATAGGCATTCTTGCCCACATAGCACCACCATGAACATTTTCCATACCTTCATGGCTATCTATCTCACATCCTGTAAAAACAACTTGAAAACTTAATGATCTGTCTGGAATTGTATTAACAGCAATTGCTAATGCATGAATGAACTCCCCGTGATACTTTTGATGATTACAGGTAAATTCTTTCCTTACCCAGCATTTAAACTGAGGTATATTGCTGATTAAATACGACACTATCTATATCCACCACCCTTAGCTTTATATTGCTTTGCAAGCATTTGTGCTTTTCTAGCCGACCATTGACCAGACTTGCCGCCTTTACTTCCAGCCTTTATTCTATTAAAAAGATTTTTACGCATAGTAGGCTTAGTATAGTTACCAGCTTCATTTACCTTTGATTTGGATTTTTTAGCTCTACCCATATTTCAACACTTCCATCTTCTACGAGCTTGTCTGATTCTTGAATTTGGATCATTTCTAGTTTTAGCAGAACTTCTTTTTAATTGACCTAACGACCTTGCACAGTATGACTTCCTGCGTTTTGCAGCTTTACTTCCTTTTTTTACCTTACCTGTTACTGCTGTTTTTAACTTAGAACCTGGATTAGCTTTGCGATATGCAGCTACTCCTTTCTTTGTCATTCCAGCACCAGACTTGGTAGAACGATAATTCGCGCCCTTACCTGTTGTCGTTTTAGGTATAGGGTTTTCGCGCTTTCTCTTGGTCATAGAAAATATTTAACTAATACTATTAACTAGTTATTTGTTTTTTTTCATTGCTGGACCACCCATAGCTGAACCTTTGGTTCCTTTGCCATTGGTAAGACCACCACCAAACATTTTCTTAACATACTGTTTGTAAGATTGAACTTTGGCTTCTTTACCTGTTTCGGTTCCGCCTCCACCCATAAACTTACCGCCAGCAGCTTTGTACTTAGTAGACTTGCCGCCTCCAGCCATGTACTTTGTTTTTTTGTTACCTGCCATGATAATTGTTTCCTGTTAGTTATTTCTTTTTAGTAACTTTTTTAGCTACTGGTTTCTTAGCTGGTGTTTTTTTCTTCGCTGGTGTTTTTTTAGGCTTTGCAGGTGTTTTACCACCTACATAAGCTTCATTAACATCAGGAGTAGAAGGATCATCAGCAACAAAATGACCATCATCATTTCTTGCTCTTTCACCATTCATTTCCGCACACTTACGCTCTGCATCAGATAAATCTGGATCAGGACCAAAAACAGGCGTATATATGCCGTTTTCTCCTAATTTGAGAACTTTGTATTGCGAAGGAAATTCACCAGTTTCAGAAATGACATATTTTTTATTTGTCATATTCTTCTCCGATTAGTCAGAATACACCTTAACCATCTCTAATATGATGGAATAAGTGTCTCCTGACGAGTGACCTTTTGTGGTAAAAAGAATGTCTCCATTTTTACCGCTACCTGCATTATTTGGAATACCACCAAAATCCATAAAATCCATATGTCCATTACTACTTTCAGCTAATTCCATTAAAAGAACATTGCTTGTAGCATTAAGAAACACTTGAACAGACATGCCTACAATGGCATGACTAATTCTTAGAACACGGACTTCAGAACACGCGACTCCTTCTGCATTAGCTGCTAAGGCAGAAACATCTACCTTAGCAACCGCAGATTCTCCAGAGCCATCACTGACATTGGTAAACTTCATAATACAGTTTCTTGGACCATCTTGGATGGTTTGTGAAGTTACTGCATCAGCCATTGCTTACCCCTAACCTATGTTAATGTTAATTAGTGAGTATTCTGTATTCGCAGATACAGCCATTACATCACCAACTTCTTGTAGTAC
>TARA_R110002110_G_scaffold241473_1_pt1 | contig 20791 bp, 17 predicted proteins | sample TARA_R110002110 | Tara Oceans TARA_R110002110 (sample SAMEA4397330) | marine metagenome | biome: Polar Biome; feature: [SRF] surface water layer (ENVO:00010504); material: water (ENVO:00002006), including particulate matter (ENVO:01000060) such as... | depth 5 m
TTAACAGTATCAAAACTCCTGTTTTTTAGTTTTCTTACAGACACTAAGTAAGGATTATTTGGGAGGAAAGAAGTAACAAAACTATTTCTGCAATAAACAAGAAAGGGTTTTCCGCTAGCCAGCGGATGCCTTTGGCACAACCCTTGGCATAAAGGCTAAATTGCTTTTTTAGCCACAAAACTCTAACGCACGGGGAAATGCATTTGTAACTTGAGATAATCCGAATGGTTTTTTCAAACAAAATTTGGGGAAAAGATGCTGAGTCTTCAATTTATAGTCGAAAATTTTTTCCACCATTTGTCACCTTATTCCAAAATCCCTCCCTAAGGCACCTGAACGGTTCCCATGATTTTCTCTACAATATCTTCGGGGCTGATGTCTTCGGCTTCCGCTTCAAAAGTTGGAATGATTCTGTGGCGAAGTACATCCATCGCTATGGTGCGAACATCTTCCGGAGTAACATACGCTCTGTGTTCCATAAATGCCTGCGCTCTGGAAGCTAAATTCAGATTTATCGTTGCTCGAGGTGATCCGCCAAAACTAATTAAATCTTCTAATTCCTTTAAGCCATAATTAGCAGGTTTTCTGGTAGCAAAAACAAGATCAACAATATATTTCTCAACTTTTTCATCCATGTAGATGTCGTTAATCACCGCTCTGGCAGTCATGATTTTCTCGGTGGTAACAACGGTGTCAAGAGTGGGTTTTGCGCCTGTACGAGCCATTCTCCGCATGATCTCCATCTCTTCAACTTCCGTTGGGTAACCGATCTTCAGCTTCAGCATAAAACGATCGACCTGTGCTTCAGGTAGCGGATATGTTCCTTCCTGTTCCACCGGGTTTTGTGTAGCCAGTACAAGAAATGGTTCTTCCAGCTTAAAAGTAGTCTCGCCGATAGTCACTTGTTTTTCCTGCATTGCTTCCAGAAGTGCACTCTGAACTTTTGCCGGAGAACGGTTGATCTCATCCGCTAAAATAATATTCGCAAAAATCGGTCCTTTTTTAACCAAGAATTCCGCTTCTTTCTGATTATAGATCAACGTACCAATTAAATCGGCAGGTAAAAGATCGGGTGTAAACTGAATTCTCTGAAAATCGGTATTCAAAACTTGTGCAAGAGAAGAAACCGTTAAAGTTTTTGCCAGCCCCGGGACACCTTCCAACAAAACATGTCCATTGGTGAGTAAACCAACCAACAATCGGTCGATCATATATCGCTGACCAATAATTACTTTGTCTAGTTCTTTGCGTATATCTTCGATAAAAGCACTGCTTTTTTCAATTTTCTCGCCAAGTGCTTTCATATCTACAGCCATTTCGCTCATATTTCTAAATATTCCGTTATAATTTTCCTGATGATATGGTTAATTTCTCGCCTTCCAAAAAGCTATCAAATATAATACATGGACATTTTACAATCTTTTTTATTAGGACTCCTACAAGGACTCACAGAATTTCTACCAATAAGCAGTTCCGGTCACCTTGCGTTGGGTAAATATTTTCTTGGGGAAAATAACGAAGCTGGACTAACTTTTGAAATCGTAGTTCACTTTGGTACACTTTGTAGCATCCTTATTTATTATCGAGCTTTGATTGCTGATATCCTTAAATCAGGAGTTGGATTTTTAGCCGCACCTAAAGAAAGAAAAAGTGATCCAAATGTGAAGATGATTTTATTTGTACTCGTGAGTATGATTCCGGCATTTATTGTTGGATTCACCTTAAAAGATAGCGTAGAAGAGATATTCGATAGTCCTTTTCTGGTTTCCATCATGTTAATAGTGACAGGATTCATTCTTTTCTTAACCAAATTCGCACAAGAAAAAGAAGGAGAAGTCACACTTGGCAACAGTTTTATCATTGGTCTGGCACAGGCTTTTGCTATGATTCCCGGAATAAGTAGATCAGGTTCTACAATCTCAACAGCTTTATATTTTGGAGTAAAAAGAGAAGATGCGGCTAATTTTTCCTTTTTGATGGTGATCCCGGTTATTGGCGGAGCGATGTTACTACAGATTTTAGATTTGATGGAAAAGGGAATTGATGCCGTTCAGGTCACAAGTTTACTGGTTGGATTCTTTACCGCTTTTATTTCAGGATATTATGCGTTGAAATACTTGATTGTGATCTTGAAGAAGAAAGGCTTCCATTATTTTGCCTACTACACTTGGTTAGTTGGTGGAGCTGGGATCATTTATTTCTGGATTTAACGAATAATCAGCGTTTTAGTCTTGAAGACCGAATCAAATAGTGCTACATTTGTATTCCAAATTTATAGGATATTATGATCGTCTATCTATTTATACTTTTAGCCGTGTTAGCCATTGGTTCAGCGCTTGCCATGGTTATTAATAAGAATGTAGTGAACAGCGCACTTTTTCTGGTTATTAACATGGTTTCATTAGCCGGAATTTATCTGCTGTTGAACGCACAGTTTTTAGCTGTAATTCAAATACTGGTGTATGCAGGAGCTATAATGGTTCTGTTTCTGTTTGTGATTATGCTACTTAATGTAGAAGATGAAGAAAAGCTTTTCGATAAGTTTCGTGTAAAATATTTTTTAGCATTTATTCTTGGAGTAGCTGTTGTGGGGCAGATTTTATACAGTATTGCTGGCGTAGCCGATGTGTTGCCGGAAATTTCTTCCAACATGGCTGAAATAGGAACGGTGGAAGCGGCTGGTGATGTGCTCTACACAAAATACTTATTACCATTTGAAATGACAGCAATCTTATTAACGGCTGCGGTTGTGGGTGCTTTGATGATAGCGCAATACAAAATTAAAAAAGGGTAAAGAAATGGTAGAGATTGATTGGTTTTTAGGACTTAGTGCTATCATGTTTTCAATTGGCATTGTTGGGGTATTAATTCGCCGTAATGCTGTGGTAATTTTTATGTGTGTGGAATTGATGCTGAATGCAGTAAACTTATCATTGGTATCATTCAGTAGTTTTCACGGAAATATTGACGGCCAGATTTTCGTGTTTTTTGCGCTTGCAGTAGCAGCAGCAGAAGCGGTGGTTGGGCTTGCAATTATCATCGCTATTTTCAGAAATAACCTTACGGTTGATGTAACGGAGATTAATTTACTGCGCTGGTAGAATTAACCACGGAGAGCACAGAGAACAAATTTCGCAACTCTGTGTCCTCTGTGGTTTTTAAATTTCTAGCTTTCATTTCGAAAAGAGGTGAAAGCTTTTTTATTTGATGAGAGTTATTTTTCCTGATTTGACTTCCGACCCTGCTTCAATCCGAATAATATAAACTCCGCTTGCCTGATTTGATAAATCCAAATTGTAATTATGAACCCCTGATTGTTTTAACCCTAGATTATAGCTGCCAATCTTTTGTCCAACAATATTAAATACATCTAAAATCACTTTATTAGCAGAATTCAACTCATAGGAAATAGTTGTGGAGGGGTTAAAAGGATTCGGATAATTAGGAAGAATGGTAAAACTGTTTGGAATTTGATTGGGTTCAAACTCATTGGAAATGGTAATAGGCGGACTTAAAGGTTGAGTATTTGCAAAAACACCTGCTTTTCCTGTTCCCAAGTATAGAGTACCGTCCGTTCCAATAGCGGCAGACTCAATATAAACGGGATACATTTCTTCATTAACTCCCCAGTCTAAGCCTCCGTTTTCGGTGACATATACTCCACCCGCCGTTGTTACAGCATAAATCTTTCCCGATTCTTCATCAAACAAGATAAATTTTATTCCGCCTAATCTGTTGTTAGATGTTTTTGAGCCTTGTAAAATAGTAGTCCATGTCTCACCAAAATCCGTGCTTTTTTGAATGCCGTTTACAGCTGCATATATGGTGCCATCATTTGTTACAAAGCTTACACCATGGTTTAAGGTTTTATATGTGTCTGAATACAATGAGTATTTAATTAAGTCTCCGCCATTAATAAATAAAAGAGAATCAGAAAAAGTAAATAAACTAAAATTAATAGTGTTGGGATTAGTGTAGATAACTTCCCAGTTTTCTCCTTCATCAGAAGATTTATACACTCGATCACTTGAAGCTATAAACAGATCTCCCGCAGTATTTTGCTTTAAATCAAACAAAGGCTTTCCTGGGTCAATTTGCAGGCTGTCGCAACTGTTAGAGCTAAAAGAACATCGCTGGAAATAACTATCATTTGCCACATAAAAAGAATCCCTGCCTGCCGGTATAATATTTCTTACCCTCCCTATGGGCATACTAAGTGTGTCCCATTGGTCAGTGTTTAAAAAGTAACGATGAATGTTTTCTGTGGTTCCCGCCCAAAGGGTATCATTGCTTTGAAAATTCATGGTGCGCACCCATGAATTAGCTACTCCGGTAAGTTCACAAGTATCTTCTGTTACAGTACATTCATAGAAACCGCTATCTGTGCCAACATACATATCATCATTGTGAGCGTTTATAACTTGCACTTTTTGGCCAGCAAGCTCCGGAAATACGGGTTGTGTTGAAAGATTTTCATCCAGTAAATACGCACCTGAATCGGTACCAACAATCACCTGATTGTTGTAAGTAAACAAAGAGTGAATAGAGGTAGAGCCTATACTACTAATTAAGTTCCAATCCTGTTCAATGCCGGTTGATGTATATAATCCCTGATCGGTACCAAAGAAAAAACTATCCATACCAAAAGTAACAGCTTTGACTCTAAGGGTATCAGGCCCGGAATCATTCCACGTATCTCCTGAATCTGTAGAATATTCTGCTCCAATGGTAGACCCGCTTATAATCGTATTATTGAAAGAATAAAAAATATTAGTACCATATTTATTACCGACCTTTTCGAATGAATTTTCTGAATCTGAAAATTTAAAAACTCCTCTTGAGCATCCAATCAAAAGGTTATTTTCAGGATCAATTAGTATGTCTCTTACGGTATGACAAGATTCTATTCCATTTCTGAATTCGTTCCACGTTTTTCCATAGTCGTTAGATTTGTAAAACTGACTATAGGCCTGTCCATCACCTAGTGTAACAATTCCACCACCACCAGCATAATATATACCATCTTCTACGATTTCTATACTTAAAAGCCCTTCAATACCTTGCCTGAAAGCCCCAGTACCCTCAACAATTTCTGAGTAAAACCATTGTTCAGAATTCAGTGCTTTTTTAAAAAAACCTCCCAGATCCCAGGAAGCCACATAAATAGTGTCATTTTTAATAATGATGTCTCGAATATCTGATTCTAAAGGACCGTTCAAAGATTGCCATGTTTGGGCATTGGCAGAATAAGAACCGAAAAGAAGAGCTAGTAGAAAAAGAATTAAACAAAGAGATAATTTTACTTGCATATTATATATATATATATATATACTTAGGTTATTCATACTATACTTAAAGTAAAGGGGAAATTCAAATGAAAAGATTAAGTCTGATAATAATTTTTTACCTATTTAGTGCAGTAAATATTTTTTACATAGAATGAATTACAGAGGTACTTGGAAAAGAACTGGATAAGAAAGCCAATCGGCAAAAACAATAAGTACTTGCAGATTAAAATTTTTATTTGCTAATTAGGTTATGAGTCTGTTCTTAAATAAAATAGTGTTTTCTCTACCCCTTAGCCTTGTACTTGTTTTCTTATCTTGCAAAGATAATGGGACAAATCCACCTAGTGCAGTCGAGTTTGAAATTACAGATGTAGAAGTCACCCCGAATCCTGTGATAAGTGAGAAATAGACAATACAATAAAAGGCAATAAACTAACGCTCAGAAAATGAAAAGGTTGTTACTAGTACTTCTTATAACATTGTATTTGATTCCTTTATCCTTTGCCCAAATTCCGCAAAAAATTCACGACCTGAAAAGTCTTACGGACAGCTCCGGCACTGTACACCTATTTTATCGTATTTATGCTGAATATGAGGGGACTGAGTATTCCACAGATCATATTTACCGCTACAACACAGAAACGGGAGAGGAAGAACTTTTCTTAGAAGATTTTTATGATACAAGATTTGGGTTCCCTTACAGTCAAACCATAAATGATTATGAGTTTTTAAATAATGACATTCAAAATTTTGTTTTTATCACTACTTATTGTGACAATGAATGTTTTGTGACTATATCCAGAAATGATAGTCTAGATATGATGGGTGGTTTATTCGTTACGATGGATTATTTGAATGTAGAAGGTCCAGATAGTGGCAGAGTGTACGTGGAAGCCTATGGAAAAGTAGTGATTGGTAGAAACGGAGGAAGAGATTGGCCAACACCTAATGAAGATAATGATTTTGAAATTCCCGACAGCTCCAAACTAGATTTTCCTCTTATTTCGTTGAGCCCATACAATGATTCGTTAATGTTTGGAAGGAAGTTTTTTCATGCAGATGGGGAAAACGCTTTTTTGAGAAGTATTGACAAAGGTCTAACATCAGAGTTTATTAGTGATACTTTGCTCCCTAACGACATTTACTTTGATAGCGATTCAAATGCTGTTTATATGATTGACGTACTAAGTACCCCCGTTCCTAAGATTAATTGCGAGGTTAATATTTGTAACTATGGGTTATTTACAAATAAACATCGTGAAAATGCTGATTTTTGGGAGTTGAAACAGATATTTCCAAGTAGCGTAAATACACCATCATTTCCTGAGATTTTCACCCATCCTACTGAATCAGGAATGCTATATGTTTGGAATGCAGATTCAGTATTGGTAACTGAAGATTATGGGGAAAACTTTGAAGTACTGTTGAATTCTGATGAAGATATTACGGGATTTTCTATTGGCGATATCAAAGAATATTATACAACCACCAGTACATTATATAGCCTTGAGAATGGGAATTCGGTGGAATTATTTTCGATCCTGGTTTCTAATGAACACCAAATCGAGATACCAAAACAAAACAAGCTTCTCCAAAACTATCCAAATCCGTTTAATCCAACTACGACCATATCTTACCAAATGAATCGGTCGGGGCAGGTAACCATCAGATTATATACGATTACGGGGCAGTTGGTAAAAGAACTTTTGAATAAATACAACACATCAGGAACCTATCACTTTCAACTTAACGGAGACAATCTGTCGAGCGGTATGTATATCCTTAGAGGGAGATTAGGAGAAAACATAGAATCAAAAACTATAACGCTTATAAAATGAAAGAAATAACCAACATATTTTTAGTTTTAATTGTGAATATGCTGTGTGTTATTAGCACACTTCAAGCACAAGTAATGGATGAATCTTACTGTCCTATGGATACTATAGAGGAATCGGAAACATCTGCCAAATTGATGTCAACTTGTAATCCTTCAACGGATATTTGTACCGGCAAATATAAACCAGGGAGGGGTACACTGACAATGCTAATGGTATACATTCGATTCGCTGATGACAATACCTCAATGAGTTATTGGAACAGCACCCCTAACCCGGCCAATATTTATGATGTGGAAAGCTGGATGGACGAATCCTTAGATGAAAAATTCTTTAGTAGGGTCTGATAATTATTTCAACATCTCAAATTATTTTAATCAAATGTCGCGCGGAGCGTATACAGTAATTGGTGATGTCGTCCATATTGAATTACCGTCAAAAAGTACGTTCACAGATGACGGAACACCTACGGGAACACCTTTAAAAGGCTTAGCCCTGATGAAGGCCACTAACAAATATGCGTTAGAATATCTCGACAATAACATTCAGATAGATTTGTCTGATTACGACAATTTTGATTATGTCTCCAACAATCATCATGATCAGGTTTCAGACAATATTTTAGACATGGTGTACATGGTATATAGAACTCCAGGGCTACAACATTTTGCAAGAAAAGATACACCAGGTTTTGAATATGACAGCTTTGGAGGGATTGCACAACTTGGTAAATCATATTCAGGACAAGAAGCTTTACCTTCAGGTTTAGTAATCGACTATGGTCCCTTTTCAAATGGATCTGGATTAACTATGCACTTGGGCGAAAATAGAAAAAAACGTTTTGATGATAGTTATATACATGAATTGGCTCATTATTTAATGGGAGGGAATCATCCTTATACGAATGGGGGTTATACTTCCTCGGTAGGTAGAAGTGGGTATTGGGGAATATTTGGAGGCAACCAAGCTACAAACTCGGTGAATGCCTATGAACAAGAACTATTGGGCTGGATAACCCCCACTGAATTAACAAGTACTATATCTTTTACATTGAGCGATTTTGTATCGACAGGATCTTCCTACAAATATACCATCTCCCCAACCGAGTTTTACTATTTTGAGAATCGCCAAAAAATACAAGTCACTACCGGAATAGATAATACGTATGATCAACCAAACTGGAATGGCAATGACAAGGGTTTGTTTGTATTACATGTAAAGGAAAATATATACGGTAATTATTTATATTCCTCAGATAACAGTCTAGAGTCTGTAGTCTCAAATGGAAATTGGGATTGGGAAATTGATACCGCAAACAGTTGGCAATCTGGGGTTTGTCATGTTAATGGAGAGCCTGCTTTTTACAAGGGTAAACCGAATCGATTTGGTGAGTCATTCAAAGATCCAATTATGGAAGTGGACAATCCTAATGACACATTAGGGTCGTATAAACAATCTTTATTTGTAAAAGCTTCAAATCCTACTCAATGCAAGAATTATTTTTTAGGTTATGATTCTGAAGATAAATCAGGATTTACGGAAATAGAAAGAAGCTTAATAACTCCATATACAAATCCAGCATTTTTAACCAGAAGTAAATCCCAAATTGGTATTGGATTAAAAATTACTGGAAAGTTTGTAAATACGCTTGCACTGAAATTTTATGACGATGCTTTTGATCCCTATACCATCACCGAAAACACAACGTGGGATGGTCAAATATTTTTAGATGAAACCACCAATATTGAGAATAATTCAGTATTAACCATACTACCTGGTACTACCGTATTATTGGATGACAATGTAAGTTTAGTAATCCGACCTGGTGCTAAATTAATTTCTGAAGGAACACAAACAGAACCTATCCGGTTTATAAGAGGAGATGCTGATAATGACTGGAATAGAATTTCATTATTTAGTAGTGCAGGAAATAGTATTAAGTGGACATTATTTGATGGAGGGTATATAAATCTTTCTATCGCATCTAAAAATAATACGATTGAGCACAGTACTTTTAGAAATGCAAGCTTTAGAACCATGCAAGGATGGCATAATCAGGATGGCAGCGGAAACGCAAGTGCAACTATTTCTTATTCGTTAATTGAGAATAGTGCTACGGTAGGCTTGGTCTCCCAGTACCTAAATTTAGACTTAAGCTATACCACTATTCGCAATAATGTCCAGACCGGGCTCTATGTTTTATCCAATAGCGTCAAACCCTTCCATCATAACAAGATTACCGGGAATGGGGGGACGACACGCGATGGGATTGAAGTGTTGAGCAGTGGAACATTGTATATGTATGGGCAAGGCTATGGGGCCGGGTACAACGAAATTCAAACCAATGGCGATGACCAAATATCGAGCTCTGGAGATTTATTTATTGGTGAAATGGATTACAATGGAGTGATTGGAGGCTACAATAGTATTTATGGGAATTATTCGGGTTCCCGGTATTTGGTGGATAATAATAGTGGATCTACGGTTCAAGCGGAATATGTGTGGTGGGGGCAATATCCCGCAGACCCAGACATGACGGACGGTCCGGTTCAGTTAGATCAGAACATGTTGCCTTCAGATCCCACCATTGGGCAAAATCCGGGAGCGGGAGGACAAGTTCCGGCTAAAATTCGAGCTCAGCGCCCTACGGTGCAGGATATGATAAGTGCCTACGATAAAGCAGAGCAAGCTCTGGGGCAAGCAGAAACCACTCAACAGGCCATAGACGAGGTGTATGCGCTGTATCAACTTGCTGGCATCTCAGGAAATATTGAACTCAAAAATCGTTTCAACAGCTTAATCCAAGACGTAGCGCAAGCAAATAGAATGATGTACGCTTCAACCAATAGAAATAAGCGTATTCAGGATTATGCCAAGGTACTCTACACTAAGTCATTGATTCGAGATGAGCGCTACGGCCAAGCACAAGAATGGCTTCGGCAGGGAGATTTCAGCCGTTTAGCAGGCAAAGACCAACGGAATTACCTGCATTTGCGCATGGTTACCGAGGCGTACCACGGATCGTACGAAACTGCTTTATCCACTTTAGATGAATTATATAGCTTACACCAAGCAAAAGGAGAAAATTTAGAAGAAGTACAGTCGAGATACGCACCAATTAGGGAAGATATAGTAGCACGTTTAGAAGGCGATGAAGAAACTACGTTAAAAGAGAAACAGGATACAGAAGGAAAAAAAGAGACCATAGACGAATTTAGTCTCCAAAACTATCCAAATCCGTTTAATCCTGTAACAGTAATTAGTTTTAGTATAGCTGAAAAGAGCTTTGTAACACTAACGGTATATGATTTGTTAGGTAGAGAAGTAAATACATTAGTTAACCAGAATAAAGAATCTGGAAGTTATAGTGTACGATTTGATGCTTCATCCCTTTCAAGTGGAGTTTATATTTATAGGCTAGAAACAAATCAAAAAGTATTAACCAAAAGAATGACAGTAATTAAATAAACGTTAATTACTCAGTGAATTTTAAAAGCTTTCATTCTTCATTGAGTGAAAGCTTTTTTTCTTAGAATTGGTTAACTAAATATTCTCAGCGCTTTCTGTGGTTTAACCTTTTGTGTAAATACCAGATTGATTACTCTCTCGAGAATTAAGAATTAGTGTATTGGAAAAGAGGATTAACTCTTCTAGGTTTGCTCTCACAAATAGAGTACTTGAGTAAAGAAAAGTGCTAATTCTTAATTCTACATTCTTGATTCTTAATTCCGAATCGAAGATTCGGCTAAAACATATATCCTGCTGTAAAATAGATTCCAGTGCCTTCTTCCGAAAAGCCAATATCCGTACGAAGTACAAAATCGGGAGTAAAGAAAGAACTGGTCCCCCCTAAACCAAAAGAGTATTTCAACTTATTGAAGATAGTATCCAAAGATTCTCCATTTGGATACGTTCTTCCTACATCAAAGAAGAGAGTACCCCCAAATTCGCCCTTAACGGCTTCGATATTAAACAACCAGGTTCTGAGTTCTGTATTAAAAAGAAGCACGTTATCATCCAGAAAACGAGAAGATGGATAACCTCTTAAAGATTCATCATCACCAGCATAAGCTAATTTCCAGTATGGAACTTCACCACTGGTGTTTTGGCTATAAAGCCGATTAGCCCATGTGATTTCTTTTATAAAAAAGAATGATAAATATTGCCTCAAATCAGCTTCAAAAACAAAAGTATTGTAAGAACTTCCCCACCAAGTTTGCCCAATTTCGAAGGTAGTTTCTAAGTAGTTGCCGTTGGTTGGCCGGAATTCGCTGTTTCTGTTTTCCCAAATAAAACCCGTACCTAAATGCAGCGTTCGTCCACCGTCGAAGCCCAGTGGTTGTTGCTGAGTGATCAACCGGTCAGAGCCGTTATCGACCGGAGTGTTGTAACCAAAATTAAAGATGGCAAGCAGGTTTAACGAGGTATTGCCTTCTTTGTTAAGAGGTATTCTCAGGCGTGAATCTAAGCCTACAGAAAAAGATTGAAAAGAATAAAGTGTATTGTTTGCGTTAAAGGAGTCGCTTATTTTTTGATAAGAGCCAATTCCATAATAGGTGTCTTGTAAAAAACGAGACACATAAAACCGATTTATGAATCTGTTATTTGTATTAAAAGCATAAGGTTTGTCATGCTCAATCAATCCGGAGGCTAATCCTTTGGTGGAAATTAAGGTAGCAACTTGTGTAAAAGAATGAAAAGGTTCTACCTCTTTCTTATAATGAAATTTGTGTACTAAACCGCCAAGTAAAAACCCATAATCGCTGCTATAAGATAGCGCAGGCAAAAAAGCGACTTCAATAGAATCGGTTACTACTTCTTGGGATTGCCCAAAAACTGAAGTAGATAAAAAAAGGAGTAGTAACACCACTCCTTTAAAATGTTTAAAAAGAATCGTGATCACCTAAATGAATAAAAAGGTAACGATTAAATAGATCGGTACTAATATACCAAATGACCATAACATGTAAGCACCGAAGCTTGGCATTTTAACTCCGCTTTGTTCAGCGATAGATTTTACCATAAAGTTAGGAGCGTTACCAACATAGGTTATCGCACCAAAGAATACGGCGCCACTGGATATTGCTACTAAAGTTTGAGTCATTTGATTCATAAGTTCTTGAGCATCACCACCTGCCGCATTAAAGAAAACAAGATAAGTAGGTGCATTATCCAGGAATGCAGAAAGCAAACCTGTAATCCAGAAAAACATTTCATTTACAGGGTCTCCGCTTTCAGTAAAAACGGCATCGTTCACAAACTGAAGTGCTCCTTGTCCATTGTTAGCAGCTTTAAGCATAGCAATTGGAGCAATAATGGTTATGAATATTCCGGCGAATAATTTTCCAACTTCCTGAATTGGGAACCAGTTGAATCCGTTAGCCGCTCTACTTTCCTTAGAAGTAAAGTGCCAGCTCATCCATGCCAATAATAGCAAAGCAAGATCACGAATGAGATTCTCATAAGTTACATGCACATGATAGATCTCAAATTCACCTAAGTGAACAAGTCCCGAAAATAAAACAGCAATTACTACTCCGATAAGAAGTAACAGATTAAATCCACCTTCAATACCCAAGGGTTGATCGCCGGGATCTTGTGGAGCGGTATTGGTTTCTTTTTTATACAAAGCTCTATCCCAGAAATAGTAGAGCACTAACAGAATTGCAGCTACAAAAGCCATTTCCCAGAACAAATTCGTGGTTGTCCAGAAAAAATCTACACCTTGAAGGAAGCCAAGAAATAACGGAGGATCACCAAGTGGAGTTAGTGAACCACCAACGTTTGCCACTAAAAAAATGAAGAATACCACCATGTGAACTTTCTTTTCTCTCCATGCATTTGCTCGAAGCATTGGTCGAATAAGTAACATGGCTGCACCCGTAGTTCCCATCCAACTTGCTAAAATAGTACCGAGGAGTAATAATCCCGTGTTTACTTCCGGGGTTCCTTTTAAATAACCTTTTATTCGAACGCCACCTGAAACTGTAAATAATGCTAAAAGAAGGATGATAAATGGAAAATATTCTGATAAATAGGCGTGAAGTACTTCATAAAGTGCAGCGTTAAACCCGAATGTAATAACCATTGGAATAAGTAAAGAAAAAGCCCAAACGGCAGAAATCTTCCCAAAATGATGATGCCAGAACTCTTCTGCAAAGAGAGGAAAGAGCGCAATTGAGAGTAAAATACCTGCAAAAGGTAATACCCAATAGAGGCTCAAATTGCTTCCATCTATACCATAACCGGAGCCTTCAGCTGCAAAAGAAACGGTAGAAAGTAACAAAACGAATAGGGGAGCAACGATTATTCGAACTCCGGTAAGTATTTTTTTTAAGTCCACGTAAGGATATTTTTATTGAAATTTCTTTGGCACAAAATAATAGATGCATAAACACTTCAAAAGGATAACCATTCCTTTCTTGGTATTTTCCTGTAAAAAAATTGTAAAGCGTTTATTTAGATAGGTAATATTTAGGTGAAAATTGTCTTTACCTTCCTATACTTTTTTGTATCTTTGCCAACCAATTTAAACTGAAAAGTTTAGATTTTTGGGTTTAATTCTAAAATAAGTTAAATGGAATCCGCTACGGCGCTGTTTTCTCTCATTATTGCTCTCCCCCTTGTGGGCTTTCTGATAAACGGATTAACAGGTTTATTTGTAGAGAGCTATAGAAATAAAAAACAACTTATAGGTATTATTGCTAACACGGCGGTGTTTATTCCGTTCGTGATTGCCGTTTATTTCTTCATAAACATGAACGCGGACTCTGATGCGCTGGTTTATAAATTGTTCACTTGGATAGAAGCCGGCACCTTTAGTGCGGATGTTGCTTACAGAGTAGATCAGCTTTCTGTAATGATGACCATGATAGTAACCGGTGTTGGTTTTCTGATCCATGTTTACTCTATGGGATATATGTCTCATGATGAAGGGTACTGGAAATTTTTTGCTTATCTGAACCTGTTCATCTTTGCGATGTTAAACCTGGTGTTAGGAAATAACCTCCTTCTTTTGTTCTTAGGATGGGAAGGTGTAGGTGTTAGTTCTTATCTATTGATCGGTTTTTGGTACACCGATATGGGAAAATCAGATGCGGCTAAAAAAGCATTTATATATAACCGTATTGGAGATTTTGCATTCCTGATTGCAATGTTTATGATCTTCCAAAGTGTTGGAAGTTTAAATTTTGATGTAATTCTAGGAAACTTGGCAGGCATTTCAGATGGGTATAAAGTAGCCATTGGATTATTGATATTTATTGGTGCTACAGGGAAAAGTGCTCAGATCCCATTATTTGTTTGGTTACCGGATGCAATGGCAGGGCCGACACCGGTTTCTGCACTTATTCATGCGGCAACGATGGTAACTTCAGGTATTTACCTCATCTCCAGATTGTCGCCTATGTATGTGATGATCCCTGAAGTGATGATTGTTATTTCGATTATTGGTGCGTTAACCGCAATCGTTGCAGCAACTATTGCCATCACACAAAACGATATAAAAGGTGTGCTTGCGTACTCAACCGTTTCGCAATTAGGGTACATGTTCTTAGCATTGGGTGCCGGTGGCTTTACGGCAGCCATATTCCATCTTATGACACATGCCTTCTTTAAAGCTTGTTTATTCCTTGGTTCGGGATCGGTAATTCATGCGATGGAACACGTTGAACACGGGCTTCATAAAGAAGGCAAGGATGTGCATTTCGACACTCAGGATATGAGATTTATGGGAGGTCTTAAAAAATATATGCCATCTACTTACAAAACATTTTTGATCGCAGGGATAGCTATTGCGGGTATTCCACCATTGTCAGGTTTCTTCTCTAAAGATGAAATATTGGCAATGGCTATGAACGCAGGTTTTGCTGACGGTGGCAGCTGGGTATACATGATGCTGTGGGGAGTGGGTATTATCACCGCATTCCTGACCGCATTCTACATATTCCGTTTAACGGCAACAACTTTCCACGGATCTTTCAAACTTCCAATGAAAATTAAAGAAGCAGTTGGTTCTGAGAAATTTTTGCATGAGAATACTTGGACAATGACTATGCCACTTTGGATATTGGCAATTCTGGCAATTTTTGGTGGATTTTTAGGAGTACCGAATTTTATAATAGAAACCTTTACTCACGAACCTGCGGAAATAAATTTATTACATGATTGGCTTGGTAAAGTTAATGCAGACTATAGCATAGTTATGAGCCATGCTCTGGAATGGGGGCTTATGTCTGTGTCTATTATAGTTGCAATTTTCGGAGCTTGGGTGACATTCAGAATGTATAATAACGATCGGCAAGAAGAATCAGATGCTAAGATCGCAGCCATATTTGGAAGACTGTACAACGTTTGGAAAAACAAATACAGTTTTGATGATGCGTACGAAGGTTTGATAGCAAATCCAACGGTAAAATTCTCAGACAAAGTTTTAGCCGTTTTCGACATAAAAGTGGTAGATGGTATTGTAAACGCTATTGCAGGCACAGTTCGATTGTTCGGCAGCTTATTCAGATATCTTCAAACCGGCGTAGTCTCAAGCTATGCTCTCGCTTATATAATTGGGGTGATTGTCATCCTTTATTTAATGATTTCGTAATTTCTTCAAATACTTGATGGAAACACTACTAAATATCACCATTTATCTTCCGCTTTTAGGAATTCCTCTTATTCTGCTTTCAAAGAATGAGAATATGAAAAAGTGGAGCGCACTACTCATAACATCAGCTACTTTTCTGATCTCACTTCCATTGATATTTAACTTTGATGTGGTTAATTCCGGAATGACTCAATATCTAACCGAAGGCGACAGAATCAGTCCCACACTCGATATCAAATATTTGGTTGGACTTGACGGACTAAGCTTGTTACTGTTTATGCTTACTACGTTCATGGGGCCCATCGTAATCCTTTCTTCTTGGAATTCTGTTTCTAAGCACTTGAGTGGTTACTTAGCCATGTTACTGATACTTCAAACTGCTTCGCTAGGTGTTTTTGCGTCTCTTGACCTGCTGGTATTCTACGTATTCTTTGAACTCTCGTTAATCCCAATGTACTTCTTAATTGGAATCTGGGGTGGTTCTGACAGAATTCGAGCAACTTTGAAATTTTTTATTTACACCTTAGCTGGTTCGTTGATTATGTTGGTTGGATTGATCTATGTTGGTTACGATGCCGGATCAATGATGCAGGGAGTTACTTTTACTTTGGATTGGAGATTCCTTTCAAGCGATGCATACCAAGCCGGATTGGTTGAGCAAACCTATTTATTCCTTGCTTTCGCTCTGGCATTCTTTATCAAAGTGCCGTTATTTCCTTTCCATACCTGGTTGCCGTATGCGCACACAGAGGCCCCAACAGCAGGTTCGGTTGTACTTGCATCTATCATGCTTAAAGTGGGAACTTATGGATTGATTCGTTTTTGTATGCCACTTTTCCCAAATGCATTTATGGAATTTGCTCCCTATATAGCAACACTTGCAGTCATCGGAATTATCTATGGTGCGTTAGTAGCGATGGTACAGAAAGACGTTAAGAAAATGATCGCTTACTCTTCAGTGAGTCACTTAGGTTTTGTGGTACTTGGAATTTTTGCATTGAACACGGTTGCAGTTCAGGGCGCTATCATACAAATGATCAATCATGGACTTTCAACCGGCGCATTATTCCTTATTATTGGGATGATTTATGATCGCCGTCATACCAGATTGATCAAAGACTTTGGCGGTATTGCTAAAAAGATGCCGATCTTTACCGTCATGTTTATGATCGCAACATTAGCCTCAATTGGTCTTCCGGGCTTGAACGGATTTATCGGTGAGTTTTTGATTTTGAATGGTTCGTTCTTCTCAGAACTATATGACAATAAAGTTTTTGCAATTTTAGCTGCATTAGGAGTAATTCTTGCCGCAGTTTACATGTTATGGATGTTCCAACGTGTAATGTTTGGACCGCTTGAAAATGAAGAGAACAAAAAACTAATAGACCTGAATGCTCGCGAAATTGGATTATTAGTTCCATTCGTGATATTCATGTTTTGGATTGGAATTCATCCGGTAGATTTTACGAAGTACTCTGAAAATCAGGTAACCGAATTGATCATCACTTCCAAAGAAAAGAGCATTGCTGTTCTTGAGACATCTAAAACTGAAAATCTTCCGGAATGGGCAATTTCTTTTTATGGTGTTAACGATGAAACGGAGTCAGAATCTTTAATGGTCTCAACTAAATAAGTATGAAGCCACTTTCAGAACAAGAAATTAATTCAGCATTAGAATCTTTAGAAGGATGGGGTTTTAATGATGACAAGTTGTGGAAGAAATTTGAATTCAGCGATTTTAAAGAATCACTCGCTTTTATTGTGAGAGTAGGAATTGAAGCTGAACTGCAAACACACCATCCAAGAATTTTTAATGTGTACAACTCAGTAACTATTGGTTTGCAAACACACGATGCGGGTGATAAAGTCACACAAAATGATATTGATCTGGCAACTGCTATAGAAGGCATTATTTAAACTACGAGAATGGATTATTTAGGCGATTTACAAGCATTTTTACCCGGCGTTATCACGGCTTTAGCCGGTTTGGGCGTTATTATTATTGAAGCGCTCAAAAGCGGTCATAAGTCGGCATATTGGGTGACTTCCTTTTCATTGATCGCAGCGTTATTTTTTGGCATTCAAGCATTGGGAACTCCACTTCAGGAAGCCTTTTCAGGAATGTTAGTATACGGAGGAATTGCCGCTTTCGGGAATGTGATTATTTTAATTGGTACGCTTTTCTGTGTGTTTTTATCCAATGATTACTTGGAAGGAATCGACCATAACTATAATGAAGTATATGCGCTGATATTATTTGCGACTACAGGTATGTTAGGGCTTGCCGGGGCGAATGATCTTATTTCTCTTTTTCTAGGATTAGAAACCATGTCCATCTGTTTATATGTGATGGCCGGCTTGATCAAAAATGAGAAGCAAGGTGCTGAAGGTGCGTTAAAGTATTTTTTACTCGGCGCTTTTTCTACAGGATTTTTACTCTACGGAGCTGCTTTATTATACGGAGCGACCGGTACAACGAGTATTCCGGGAATCGGAGCAGCTGCAAGTGACGATCTTTTATTTTTAGCCGGTGCTGCTTTGTTGCTAATCGGATTTCTTTTCAAAGTATCGGCCGTTCCATTCCACATGTGGACGCCAGATGTGTATCAGGCTACACCAACAACACTTACCGCGTACATGGCAACGGCTTCAAAAGCTGCAACGTTTATGGCGATGATTTTAGTTCTGTCCAGAGCACTTCCATCTGTTGAAGGCTTGGATTGGCAGTTTGTGCTTTCCATAGTTGCTATTATTACTATGATCTTTGGGAACATCATTGCGTTAGTTCAAGACAACATCAAGCGGATGCTGGCTTACTCTAGTATTGCTCACGCAGGATATGTGCTGGTTGGGTTGTCTGCAGGCACTGCCGAGGGATATAGCGCAGTAGCTTTCTACTTGTTTGCTTACACCATCATGAATGTGGGAGCATTTGGTGTGGTTGCATATTATGAAAGAAATAAAGGTCTTGATTTTTCTGATGTAAACAATCTTGCAGGACTTGGTTTCAAAAAGCCGATGATGGGAATCATGCTTTCCCTGTTCTTATTTTCTCTTGCAGGAATTCCACCATTTGTAGGATTTGTTGGTAAGTATTATGTATTTGCAGCAGCTATTAATGCGGATATGGTTCCACTTGCTATAGTTGGTGTTCTTGCCAGTGCAGCGAGTGTGTATTATTACTTACGCGTTATGGTGTACTTATACTTCCGTGAAGCTCAAAAAGAAACCGAAATGATCGACGCTTCTCTTCTTTACAAAGGTGCACTAGTAATTCTTGCGCTACTCACTGTGTATTATGGTATTGAGCCTATTTTACCAATGGGTGGATTGATGGATTTGATTACTGGTTTTTGATCATTGATTACAGTGATTATTTGATTTTCGCTGATACTTTTTTGCTCAACGCAAAAAGTAATTCCTGTGGATGCAGGAATCTGGATTGTTATTATGCATTCAGTTTTAACCTCGTTTCGTAGCTCTCATTCTGTGTGAAAAGTATTTTTTTAGATTTCGTTTACTTAATTTTTTAAGCATTCGTATAATTTAGTGGATAATCCTCCAAGGATTCAGAATCCTTGGAGGATTTTTACCTCGTTCCGTAGCTCCGCTACGGAATGCCTTTTGGAAGCTCCTGCTTCCAGTTATTTTTTAGTAGTTTTCGACCTAATCTGTCTTCTCCTTATCCAAGGAGAAGGGCTTTTTAAACAGTTACGATATAAACGAGTTATTTCATAGTCATTCCTGCGGATGCAGAGCCAAAGACTTTCCTATGGATGAATCTTGATTGTTATTATGGATTCAGTTTTTATAAAGAATCAGATCTCGGGCATTTGCTACGAGATGACTAAATTGCTCCTTGTTCTGTAGCTTTGCTAAATTTTTCTAATTCTTTCTTAAATACGAAAAACGTATCTTTGTCGTACTTGTATGACACATAACACAATACTTTGATTTATGCCTATTACCGTACGTTTAGGAGATTCCGTAGAAAAACGCCTCGATGAGCTAGCCAAGCTTACCGGGCGTACTAAAACCTACTATATTCGTCAGGCTTTGGAAGAAAAGCTGGACGAGATGGAAGATTTATACATGGCAGAACAGCGACTTGAACAGCCCGAAGGGGAACGCTGGAGTTTGGAACAGCTAGAGCGTGGCGATGATCTGGAGCGTTGAATTTGACAACCGTGCTCGCAAAGAACTGCGCAAACTCGACAAACAAACCCAAGAGCGTATTCTGAAATGGTTGAGGGAAACCCTCGTCACAGACAATAATCCGAGACGAGCAGGAAAATCGATGAAAGGACACATGAAAGGTTTATGGCGTTATCGGGTTGGAGACTATCGGATTATCAGCCAAATTCAGGACGAGAACATTTTAATCTTGGTCGTTCGTATTGGGCATCGAAGAGATATTTACGAAGGAAAATAGCTATAATTCAGCAAATTTGTAACTTGCATTGCAAGTAGATTCTATGTTTACCTCGTTCCATAGCTCCGCTGTGGAATGACAAACAAGAACTCTGCCTGTCTGCCGACAGGCTCCGAATAATTCGAGATAACATTCTATATCTCCATCCGCTTTTGACCAAGATTACAAAGGATGTTCAGGATGAGCAGGATTAAAGATGGGCTGAGAACTACATCCTGTTTATTCTATAATCCCGAAAATCCTGCTTCAACGAATGGAGGAGTGTGCTTTTAATTTGATTTCCCACAAAGTGATGCCCTCTGCAGACCTAAGAAAAGGTTCATAAACAATTTAGAAACGTTTATTTAGTATCTCTGTCCTGAAAGCGTACAGAACACACAAAAATCTAATATATGTTCTGCGGTCTATAGTCGCTTAGCCTTACTTTTGTGCCGACAAAAGTAACAATGCCTTTGGCAATCCGCCAATTGGCGGGAAACTCCTGGCTATGAACACTGGTCGGCGTGAGGAATAAGTTTGCTGAATAAATCCCATGGTCTTCGTTCAATCCAGGAAGTTTTCTAAACTGAGCCTGTAGAAAAAACCTCAACATTTGGCCTGTCATCGCGGACACACTTGATCCGCGATCTCCAGATCA
>TARA_R110002110_G_scaffold269077_1_pt1 | contig 20790 bp, 23 predicted proteins | sample TARA_R110002110 | Tara Oceans TARA_R110002110 (sample SAMEA4397330) | marine metagenome | biome: Polar Biome; feature: [SRF] surface water layer (ENVO:00010504); material: water (ENVO:00002006), including particulate matter (ENVO:01000060) such as... | depth 5 m
CCTGAATCACACTAACAACCCGAAATCAATGGGTCTGGAGCCTAGGCCAAAGGAAAACACCATGACCAAAGATAACGCTGTTTCAGCGAACAACCCCGGCTTGCCTACTGATCAAACGACAAATTCCACAAATGAGGATCAGGAGATAATCGAGATAAATGGCGCGGAATACTCGATTGCCGAAATCAGATTGTGGGCGCGCGATAATGGTTATTCGCTCGAGCGCATCGAGGGGGCAAAGCCATGAGCCAGAACAACCCCGGCTTGCCTACGATCACAGATTGTCAAACGGATGCACTGATCTTGCACGGGCTGGTGCAGGCGCTGGAAGAAATCGACGGCAGCACCACCCCGCAAGCGTTTCAGGGACGCGGGGCGCTGCTGGTCGCTATCGAGCGGATGGCGTCCAAGCTGGCAATCAACTTAGAAAAGGTGACGCCATGACCAAGACAAAAACCACAATCGACCGCGCCTATGATCTGGTGAGCCTGCTCAAGGTGCTGTCCCTGGCAACCGATGGCGAAGACGTAGCGGCGGCAAACTTGGGCCACGTCGGCGGCGGGCGGGTTCTGGATTTGGCGGCGGATATGGCGTTCGAGATTCTGGGCGAGTTGGAAAGCGCGGAAATGGCAGCGAAGTGATTGGGGGCTTGCAATCCTAATGAAATTTTATTTTGTTAGGTTATGGCCAAGCTGAAGCACCTTCAAAACCTGATCCGACGCATCGCGCAAGTTGATGAAGGCCGCGCGCGCGTCTTGGTTATGAAGGCGCGGGCGGCAGGCCATTTCACAACGGGCGGGCGCGGCACTAGCGCCCCTGACATGGTTTCAAATGATGCGGCTTCGGCCCTACTGCTGGCGCTGCAAATGGAACAGCCAACGGACGCCGGGGCCGCTGTTAAGGCGCTTCGTGACCTGCCTATCTACCTATTCGGGTATGAACCGGGCGACCGCGTAATGCGTAAGTTTGAACCTGATTGGAACGGCATAGAAGGCGAAGGCTTGGGGCCGCACATGCCTGCTTGTTTTGGCGGTAAAGTCCCTGCGACGCTTGGCGAGGCTTTGAACATTCTTTTCGCGTTTGAAAAGCCGTTCGGAAACCGCTTCGACAAGATCGAACATTCAATCCAATGGGGCGGCTCAAAGGTCAAATTGTCATTGGCTGATGAAAGCCACAAATACCACGGGTTTGACGAGGACGGGACGCGGGCTTGGGAATTTTTGTATGAAACCAATACCGATGAATCCAAAGACGAGCTTGGCGCTTGGACTGTAAAAACCGTGCATTGTGAAGCCCTGCGCGCTTTGCATGATCTTATTCATGGGGGCAACGATCAATGACCTTCAAAGCCCCGCTTCTGAAAAAGGCGATCAAGGTTGCTCAAGATATGGGCCTGACCGTCTTGGGTTATGAGATCACACCAGAAGGTGGCTTCAAAATTTCCACAGCACAAGAGCAACTCGACAACGCCGAGGCGGCGCTTCTGGCGTGGCGGCGAGGGAAAAATGGCTAAAGTGACCATCAAAGGCTTCAACACGACTACCAAGACTTTGGCGAATGGCTCCAAAGTGAATAACTACCGGCCGACGCCGGTAGCATCACGTTTGGAATGTAATTCCAGATACTGCAATATGACATCGTCGGTGACATTGCCGGATGTTGTCGAGAAATATCCACGTGCCCAAAACCGCCTGCCCCAGTATCGCTTGCGCAGCTCCGGGAACTCCATCTGAATACGGCGCAAGGAGCGTCCCTTGATCATCTGCATCACCTTCGAGATTGCCAAATGCGGCGGCACCGACAGGAACATATGCACGTGGTCGCGCGCCAGCACACCCTTCACGATATGCACGCCCATTTCGGCGCAAGCTTGTCGGATGATTTCCCGGATACGCTCCCGCATGGCACCGCGCAGAACCTTGTAGCGGTATTTCGTCGACCAAACGGCGTGATAACGGTGATAAAATCAGGTATGTGATCCGGTAGAATAGGCCATGAGATACCCCCCTGATTTTGAAGCCTTGCCCCTTCGGGGGCTTCAAAATCAGGGGGGTATCTCATCTGAATTTACGCTGAAGCGGACCGGCTGGAAGCCGGTGGCTTATCGCCATTAGGTGGAAAGTGAATGGTGCACCCGGAGCGATTCGAACGCCCGACCCTCAGATTCGTAGTCTGATGCTCTATCCAGCTGAGCTACGGGTGCAGTGGAGGCGATTTAGCCTCCCCCGCGAACCAATGCAAGAGGGGAACGCAAAGTTTATGCAGCTTTGTCCAGGCCACCCGATTTTGGCAGATGGATGATAAACTCTGTTCCCCCGTCATCCGAGCGCAAAAGCTCCAGCTTGCCACCATGGCCGCGGATCAGTTCGGACGCGATGGCAAGGCCGAGGCCCGAACCGCCCTTGCGCGCGCCCCCGGTGAACGCAGTGAACAAATTCTCACGCGCGCGCATCGGGAGGCCAGGGCCGGTATCGCCCACCCTGATCCACCAGTTGCTGTCGCTTTCACCGGCAGCCACTTCGATCGTCCCGCCCTGGCCCTGCGCCTCGATCGCCTGCATCGCATTGCGCATCAGATTGGCAAGGACGCGGTAAAGCTGCTCGCTGTCGGCCCGCAGGTTCATCGCATGGGGGATGTCTATCAGGCAGGAAATTCCGGGACGGTCGCCCAGCGCCTCGGCCTCGATGATCTCCTCCACCAACGGGCGCAAGGTCAGCCGCGACAGACGCGGCGGCGGCTCTTCCGCCTTGCCAAAGGCCAGCGCCGATTCGCACAAGGATACACCGCGGGTAATCGAATTCACCAACTTGGGGGCGGTGCGGGCAACAGCAGGGTCCGCGCTGCGCTCTATCCTGTCGGCAAACAGCTGCGCCGTGGTCAGGATGTTACGCAGGTCATGGCTGATCTTTGCGACCGCCGACCCAAGCTGCACCAGGCGCTGCTTTTGGCGCAGAGCCCCCGTCATGTGGGTCTGAAGGCTTTGCAGCGCCTCCTCGGCCTCCCGCAGTTCGGTGACCGTCGCTGTGGGTGCGATCACGCGCCTGGCATCTTCCGGTGCCTCGGCATAGGCGGCCATGTGCCGGACAACGCGGCGGATCGGCAAGACCATCAGCCGGCGCACCGCAAAAAACAACAGAGACGCCGTCACCGCTGAAATCAGTGCTGAAAGACCCAGGATGCGCATGCCATAGTCATACATCGCCCGGCGAAGGGGCGCTGTCGGCAGGGTGATTTCAATCAGATTTCCCGCATCCTGTACCGGGTTGCCGATGACGCGGACAACAGGCCCCGCCAGGTCAGCCAGCACGATCAGCGCGTCCCGCATCAGCACCATCGCCGTGGCATCGCGCAGATCATAGGTAGCACTGATATCTTCCGTCATCGGCGACGACAGAATCAACTGTCGCATCTGGTCGCGCTGCAAAACCACGTTGAAAACACCGGCATTGGTCAGCAACTCTGCCTGAAGCGGGTCGCTTATCATTCCGTCCGTCGCCAGCAGCGCCAACGAGGCAATCTGCGCTTTTTCCAGACGCAGCAGCAGATAATCTTCCCGGAATCGTGCAATCGACGGCACAAAAATCAACACTTCAGCAAGCATGACAAAGGCGACGGTCAACAGCAGGAAACGCCCTGAAAGCGTGTTCAGAAACCGGCCCCTTTTTCTCTTTACATCTGTGCCAGAAGTCATCTGTTCAAAAATATCCTCGGGAGGGGTCCGGGGAGGGCAGACAGCCCTCCCCGGCGCTTCCCGTTTGCCCCCGCGTCAGGGCAGGTAGCGCTGCACCAGCCCTACAACCCTCTTCACCTTAGGGTTATCAAAAAGCTTTGGCGAAAAATAGGTGCCTGCGGCGCGTTTTGAAACTTCTGATAGAGTGGGGTAGGGCAGAACCGTTGCCGCAATCGCCCCCATTTTCAATTTCGAGGCGATCGCCAACGCCCAGAGCCCGATCAACTCGCCTGCCTGTGCCCCGGCGATCGACACGCCGACGGGACGGGCATTGACCACCATCACCTTGATCAGCCCCGCCGTTTTGCTTTCGGCCTGCGCGCGGTCATTTTCATGGAAAGGAAGGCGCAGCACCTGAAGTGCATCGCCATGTTGTTTGCGGGCCTCGGCCTCGGTCGGGCCGATCTGCGCCAGTTCCGGGTCGGTATAGGTGGCCCAGGGAATATGCGCCGTGACCATTCTGGCGGGCAATCCGAACAGCATCGCCCGGATCACCACACCCGCGTGATAGCCTGCGACATGGGTGAACTGAAGCCCGCCTGCAGCATCGCCGACGGCATAGACCCTGCGGTTGGTCGACCGCAGGCCGGGGCCGACGGTCACCCCACGGCGGGTATGTTCAACCCCGGCTGCCTCGAGGTTCAACCCGTCAAGCGACACCACCCGCCCCACGGCCATCAGCAGATGACTGCCCTTGATCACGCGTCCGTCTTTCACCTCGACCTCGATCGCACCTGCCTCGCCGCCGATGCGCACCACCGGCGCCTCCTCGAGTACATCGACGCCTTCGCCCCGCATTTTCGCCAGGACCACGGCAGCCATCTCCGGGTCATCGCGGCCAAAGGCCTTTGCTCCTTCGATCACCGTCACCTTGCAGCCAAGCCTGCGGTGCGCCTGGGCCATTTCCATTCCGATCGGGCCACCGCCGACAACAATCAGGTGTTCGGGGCGTTCGCGCTGTGCAAAAATGGTTTCGTTGGTCAGATAGGGCACCGTATCAACACCGGGAATAGGCGGCACTAAAGGGCGAGAGCCTGTAGCGATGACGAAACGCCGCGCGGTAATGCGGTGGTTGCCGGCAATAACCGCATCCGGCCCGTCAAACTTGCCCCATTCACGGATGACACGGACACCCAACCCCTCGAACCGTTCCTGGCTGTCAACCGGGGAGATGGCCGCGATGACCTTTGCGACATGGTCCTTGACCGCGCCGAAATCAATTTCCGGCTCTACCGGCGCAATACCCAAAGCCGCACCCGAGCGCATGGCCTCGGCCTGTTTTGCCGCTGCGATCAGCGCCTTTGACGGCACACAGCCCGCGTTCAGGCAATCGCCCCCCATTTCTCCGCCTTCCAGCAGAATGACGCGCGCACCCATCTGCGCGGCCCCCGCAGCAATCGACAGGCCGCCAGAGCCGCCACCGATTATACAAATGTCCGTTTTAACATGTTCCATGATTCAGGCTTCTTTCTTGCGAAAATATTTCAGGGCGATGGGCAGGGCAGACAGCGCCGCCAGCCCGAGAATCGGCCCCAGCACATAGGGCGCAAAGATGATCCCGAGATCTGGCGTCTCGCCGCGGGTAAAGACATCTCCCAGCCCGGCCCCGACCGAGGTATAGACGAGCCCGCCCGGCATGATGCCAAGGAAGGTGCTGATGGCGAATCGCGAAAGGCGCGTCCCGACAAATGCGGGAATCAGGTTTGCCAGGAAGAACGGCACTGCTGGCACCAGTCGCATGATGAACAGCACCGACCATTCATTCTCGCGCAGACCCGCCTGAAGCCTGGCAACGGCCCCGCCCTTGCCCTCGATCCTTGCGGAAAATTTCGCGCCAAAGCTGCTGCGGGCCGCCAGAAAGATGGCAATCGCGCCCAGCGTTGCTCCGGTCACGTTGTAGAACACGCCCGGAAAGGTGCCGAACAGAAAACCGCCCGTCAGCGTGGCAATCGTGGCTCCCGGCAAGGAAAATCCGACGATCGCGGTATAGCACGCAACGAAGGCCAGCACGGCCAACAGGTAGTTGGCATCGCGAAAGGCAATCAGCGCTTCGCGATTCTCGGCCAGCGCAGCAAAGCTGATCTGGTCGCGCAGGAAAAAGGCCCCGGCGGCGGCGACGACAATGATGGCCAGAAACGGCAACTTGTCCGCAAAGCTGCGCGTTTTCTGGCTGTGGCTGGAAGGCTCGGTTGTCACTGTCATCTCATTCTCCGTTGGATGCGGTGAAAATGCGCGTTAAACCCCGGCAGCGACAGCCCGATCACGCGCCCTTGATAACGGGTGAAGGGATTGGCCCTCAAAACGGGGTGCCTGAAACATTCAGGGGTGATCCGGCGCTCGAATCCGCAAATTCCTGTCCGAATGTTGCAGGAAATCCGCTTATGCCAGATTGACTTGACCCACATGGCCCCGTAAAGACCGGGCTTCGAATAAGCGCGGCCCTCGGGGTTTGCGGCGAATCCTGCCGCACCGATATGTCGCTAGCCTGATGGAGATCCGCGATGAAGCGCACTTTTCAACCGTCCAACCTGGTCCGCGCCCGGCGCCACGGCTTTCGGTCCCGCATGGCCACCAAAAGCGGCCGTATCATTCTGAACAACCGCCGCACCAAGGGCCGCAAGAAACTGTCGGCCTGATTGGCCGGGGGGCTTTTGCACGCCCCATGTTTCTGAAGGACAGCGATATGACACCGCCGAATGCAGAGGGACAAGGCAGCGACGCCGATGCCCCTGTGCTTTCGGCGGTTTCGCTTTGCCCGACACTTCGCGCCGCCATGACGCCTGCCTGCAAAGCCGAGACCATGCGCTTGCGCAGCGATTTTCTGCGCGCGGCCCAGGCACGCCGCCAAGGCACGCCGGGCTTCATGCTCCAGGCGCGCGAGCGGCGCGATGCCTCCCTGACGATGAGGGTGGGCTTTACCTGCTCCAAAAAGCTGGGCAATGCCGTGGCGCGCAACCGGGCCAAGCGTCGCCTGCGCGAGATTGCCCGCGCCCTGCTGCCGCAGCTTGGCCGGGCGGGATGGGACTATGTGCTGGTTGGCCGCCCGAATGCGACGGCGGACCGCGAGTTTGCCGCATTGCTGACAGACCTGGAAACCGCGCTGACGAAGATTCATGGCAACGGGAAACCCGCGAAATGACGCCCCTCGCGCATATTCTCGCCCTTCCTGTGCGTGCCTACCGGCTGCTGCTGTCACCTTGGCTTGGCAATGGCTGCCGCTTTCAGCCAACCTGTTCGGTCTACGCGCTGGAGGCGCTGGAAAAACACGGCGCGGTCAAAGGGGGCTATCTTGCCGCCCACCGCCTGTGCCGGTGCCACCCCTGGGGCGGCGAGGGATATGACCCGGTGCCCCCCAGAGAGCCCGCCCCCAAAGACCCTTAGCTTTGCTATTTGCCGCCGGCTCTGGCATAGCTGCGGCTGCGCAACCGGGGCCTGCCATGCTTGACCAGAAAGACGATATTCATCCGCTGTTTTACGGTGCCCCCAAGAGCACCGAGTTCAAAAAGCTGCGCAAGCGCCTGGTGCAGGACGTGCGCGAGGCGATTGACAGATATGGCATGATCGAACCCGGCGCGCGCTGGTTGATCTGTCTGTCCGGCGGCAAGGACAGCTATACACTGCTCGCAATTCTGCACGAGTTGAAATGGCGCGGATTGCTGCCCGTTGACCTGTTGGCCTGCAACCTCGATCAGGGTCAGCCCGGATTTCCTGCGACAGTCCTGCCGGAATTCCTGTCCCGCATGGGGGTCGCGCACCGGATCGAATTTGCCGACACCTATTCGATCGTGATGGATAAAACCGCCCCCGGCGGCACGATGTGCAGCCTGTGTTCGCGGCTACGACGTGGAAACCTGTACCGAATCGCCCGCGAAGAAGGCTGCTCGGCGGTGGTTCTGGGCCACCACCGCGACGATATTCTGGAAACCTTTTTCATGAATCTGTTTCACGGCGGACGGCTGGCGACGATGCCACCCAAGTTGGTCAATGAAGAAGGCGACTTGTTTGTGTACCGCCCGCTGGCCCATGTGGCCGAGGCGGATTGTGAGCAATTCGCCAGAGCTATGGGCTACCCGATCATCCCCTGCGATCTCTGCGGCTCTCAGGACGGGCTGCAACGTCAGCAAATCAAGGCGTTGCTGGACAATTGGGAAGCCCGCACACCAGGACGGCGGCAGATCATGTTCCGCGCCCTGATGAATACGCGTCCGTCGCATCTGCTGGACAACGCCTTGTTCGACTTTGCCGGTCTGACGTTGAAGAACGCCTAAAACTTGAAACGAAACGCCCAGGATATTCCGTATCGCGTTAACGATTCGCAGAGCCACGCCCCTTAGCCTGGGTCCCGGCGGCACCGAAACCGTCGGGCGTGGGCAAAGGAACCGGACCGATGTGGGAGTACAGGACAAAAGGCCGGGACAAGCCGGTATTGTCATTTTTGGCAGCCTGGGCAAGTTGGCTGCGGCGACCCGAACTTCTGGTGTTCCTGCCAGCCGTGACGCTGGCCGCATTCTGGATCGGCGGCGAAACCGTCATGATCCTGACAGCGCTCGGTCTGCCGATGATATTTGCAGCGGCAGGGGCATTTCGCAGTCAGAACCCTGGCCCTGCGTCCCTTCCAGACGGACTTGGTGGCCTTGCGTTGCGGCCGCAAATCGTCGGAACGATGGATGCGGTGTTGCGCGATTCGGCGGTGACCGGACTGACCACGGCCTGTCTGGTGGTGCAGTTTGACGATGCCGACGTTTTGCTGGACCGTCACGGCCGCGCCGCGCAGACCGAGGTGCTTGCCCGCAGTTCAGAACGGCTTTGCTCGGCGCTGCGCGACGGCGACACTGTGGCGCGACTGGAAGGCGGCGGCTTTGCCGTGGCCCTTGCCGGAGTGCGCAGGATCGACCTGGAAACCATGGTTCAACTTTCAGCCAGACTCCAGGCCGCGCTGGCCCCACCGATCAGCCTGAATGCCATCCGGCTGTATATCAGTTGTTCTATCGGGTTTTGTCTGGGCCCACGCGCGCCCATGCCAAGCGGGGCCTCGCTGCTGGATGCGGCACAGGTCGCCGCAGATGAGGCGCGGCGCAACGGACCAGGAGCAATTCGCGCCTATGCCGCTGATATGGCCCGCAAACGTTCGGACCGCGATGCGTTTCGCAATGTTCTGGAAAAAGCGTTGGACGAGGGCCAGATCAGACCGCACTTCCAACCGCAGATCAGCACAGACACCGGTGCCATATCGGGGTTCGAGGCGCTGGCACGCTGGCACCACCCGGAACGCGGCCTTGTTCCTCCGATGGAATTTCTACCTGCAATTGAAGACGCGGGTCTGTCAGAGCGCCTGGGCGAAGTTATACTGTATCACGCGCTGGCAGCCCTGGTCCGTTGGGACAAAGCTGGATTGCATATTCCGTGCGTCGCCGTCAATTTTTCAGCTGCTGAACTGCGCAACCCCCGACTGGCCGAAAAGCTGAAATGGGAACTGGACCGTTTTGACCTGACTCCCAACAGGCTGTCAGTGGAAATTCTTGAAAATGTGGTGGCCGATACCGACAATGACGTGATCGTTCACAATATCGCCGCCGTCGCAAAGATGGGCTGCGGCGTCGATCTCGATGATTTCGGAACGGGCCATGCGTCCATCACCAATATCCGGCGCTTTGCGATACGCCGGATCAAGATTGACCGAAGCTTTGTGACACGCGTGGACGAGGACCGCGAACAGCAGAAGATGGTTTCGGCGGTACTGTCGCTTGCAGAGAGACTGGGCCTGGAGGCGCTGGCCGAAGGCGTGGAAACCCCGGGCGAACACGCCATGCTGGGTCAACTGGGTTGCGGCCATGTCCAAGGTTTTCTGATCGCGCGACCGATGCCGTTTGAAGAAACGCATGACTGGGTTGTCAACCATCAGGCAAAACAGGCAAAGGCTCCGCGCATCGGACACGGCGCACGGTAATCAAAGCCCGGTATTCAAAGCCCGGTATTCAAAGCCCACCAGCCATTCCCGGTTGCGCGATTTTTGCGTCGCAAAAAGCCAGGGCTGGCCGACTTCTGCTCTCAGTTATCGGAACCGGAGCGAAAAAGCGGCGGAATACCACATTTTGACGAGACAAAGCCGCGCTCCGGTCACCAAAATCTGGAAAAGCCCTTGACCTTTTGCGCCCCCTATCGTTGAACCACCGCTGACCCAGAACAGGAACGGTGTTGGCCCTAGATGGACGATCAGAACAAAAATCTCATCCTTGCAACAGTGCTCAGTTTCCTTGTGATCCTGGTCTGGTTTGTACTTTTCCCGCCTGCTGAAACAGTTGTGGACCCCAATGCCACGGCACAGGTGACTGCGACCGAGGCCGTGACACCGCCCGCTGCAGGTGCCGCCGTTGGCGGCGTTGCCCCCGCCGCCAAACCCGCCGAAGCGGCGCGGCTGAAAGTTGACACTCCGCGTCTTGAAGGCACCATTTCGATGCTGGGTGGCCGTTTCGATGATCTTTCGCTGAAAACCTATCGTCAAACGCTCGCCCCCGACTCCCCCACTGTGCGGCTGTTGTCGCCGGTTGGCGAACCTTCGGCCTATTACGCGCTCTATGGCTGGTCACCAGCCGGCAGCCTTGGCTACGACGACGTACCGGGCGCAAACACCACTTGGACGCAGATCGCCGGGACGACGCTGACGCCAGACACCCCCGTGACCCTGCAATGGAACAATGGCAAGGGTCTGGTGTTCACACGAACCCTTTCGGTCGATGATCGCTACATGTTCCGCATCGAGCAACAGGTGGAAAACAACACTGCCGAAGCTATCAACCTTGCACCCTATGGCATAGTCGCGCGGCATGGTGTTCCGAAAGACCTGCAGAGCTTTTACCTGAGTCACGAAGGCGTGGTGGTCAGCACGGATGATGTTCTCGAAGAACTTAAATACAAAGACGTTGCAAAATTACCGCTGGTGGAACGCGAAGGCGCGCTGGCCGAAGTCCGGCAGGCCAGCAAGGATGGCTGGGCCGGATTCACCAGCAAATACTGGATGACGGCACTGGTACCGGAACAGGGAAAGCCCTTTACGTCGGTGACGAAATACGTCGCGGGCGCCGATATTTACCAGACCGAAACGCGCGAAGCTCTGATCACCGTTCAACCGGGGCAGACCGTCGGTACGTCGACCCAGCTTTTCGCTGGTGCCAAGGAGTGGGAGACTTTGCGCGCCTATCAGAATGAGGGCGGGATCTCTGGCTTTATCGAGGCCATCGACTGGGGTTGGTTCTTCTTCTTCACCAAACCGATTTTTGCTGTATTGCACTGGCTGAATGCGCAGATCGGCAATATGGGCCTTTCCATTATCGCACTGACCTTCCTGCTGAAAGCACTGGTTCTGCCGCTTGCATATAAATCCTATGTCTCGATGGCACGGATGAAAGAGTTGCAGCCCGAGATGGAAGTGCTGAAAGAGAAGGCTGGCGAAGACAAGCAAAAGCTTCAACAAGAAATGATGAAGCTGTACAAAGAAAAAAAGGTCAACCCAGCCGCGGGTTGTCTGCCAATCGTGATCCAGATCCCGATTTTCTTCTCACTTTACAAGGTGATTTTCGTGACGCTGGAACTACGTCAGGCGCCGTTTTTCGGCTGGCTGACAGACCTTTCGGCGCGTGATACGTCCACGCTCTACAATCTGTTTGGCCTGCTGCCCTGGGGCGCACCGGATCCGGCCTCTATCCTCGCGACAGTGTTTATCGGCATATTACCAATTTTGCTGGGGGTTTCGATGTGGCTTCAGCAAAAGCTGAACCCGACACCGGCGGACCCGACACAAGCAATGATTTTCGCCTGGATGCCTTGGGTCTTCATGTTCATGTTGGGGAATTTTGCAAGCGGGCTGGTGGTTTACTGGATCACGAACAACCTGATCACCTTCACGCAGCAATTTATGATCATGCGAAGTCACGGTCACACGCCGGACCTGTTTGGCAACATCAAGTCAAGTTTCAAACGCAAACCAACGATTGCCGCCGCGAATACAGACAAGAAACCAGGCAAGAAAAAATGACCTGGGTGCTGGCAAGAATTTGCCGCCACCCGATCAAGGCACACGGGCGCGAAGATCTCGCGTCCGTTCTGCTTTCGGCGGGCGCGTGTCTGCCAGGCGATCGCCGCTGGGCCGTGGCGCTCGAGGCGGCAAGGCTGGTGGACGGATGGAACCCCTGCTCCAACTTTCACCGTGGGGCCAAAGCTCCGGCACTGATGGCAATTTCATCAGAATTGGAGGGGGACAGTGTCATTTTACACCACCCCGAACGGCCTGACCTGCGGTTCCGACCAGATAGCCCGGACGACCTGCCCGCTTTTCTTGAGTGGCTCGCGCCACTGTCGCCACCAGATCGGGTGCAGCCTGCACGGATCGTTTCTGCCGGACGCGGCATGACAGACAGCCCATTTCCGTCTGTCGCCATATTGTCAAATGCTTCGCTGCGCGCCCTGTCGCATCTCCTTGGGCAAGACCTGTCGCCCCATCGTTTCCGCGGCAACCTTTGGATCGAGGGCACGACCGCTTTTGAAGAATTTGATTGGATCGGACGCAGACTACGGATCGGTCAGGCGGTTCTGAAAGTGGAAAAACGCATCACGCGCTGCGCTGCTACGCAAGTCAATCCCGAGACAGGGCACCCGGACGCGGATACTCTGACCGCGTTGAAGGCCCACTACGGCCACCGGGACTTTGGCATCTATGCCGTTGTCACCGAAGGCGGCACCGTAAATCTGAATGACAAGGTAACCCTGCTGTGAAAAGCCTTCCCTTCCCCCTCGCCGAAGAGCCCGAATTTGCCTCACGCGAGGCCGGGCGATTGCTTTTCGCCGGGCCCGTCGATTTTGTCAAAGGTGTGGTCGCAATGCCTGGCCTGCCGCCACCGGACCGCATTGAAATTTGCTTTGCGGGTCGCTCAAACGTAGGAAAATCAAGCCTAATCAACGCGTTGACTGGTCGCAAAAACTTGGCGCGCGCCTCGAACACACCGGGCCGGACACAAGAAATCAATTTTTTTGCTCTCGGCGAACAAAGGTTCATGGTCGATCTTCCGGGCTATGGCTACGCCGAAGCGCCGGTCGCGATAGTGGCCAAATGGCAGGCCTTGCTGAAAAGTTACCTCTCTGGCCGCCAGACCCTGCGCAGGGCCTTTGTGCTGATTGATATGCGGCACGGAGTCAAAACCGTTGATGAAGAGATCATGGGGCTGCTGGACCGCTCAGCCGTGACCTTTCAAGCCGTGCTGACCAAGGCAGACAAAGTCAGCAAGACGCAACAGGAAACGACAATCGCTCAGGTCCGCGGCGCTCTTGCGAAACACCCCGCCGCCTTCCCGGAGCTGGTTGTGACCAGTTCCGAAAAAGGTGACGGCATCGAAACCCTGCGCGCCATTATCGCAATGCTGGAGTAGGACAAAACTCCTGGCAAGGATTTTACAAGACTTTCCCACAACAGTTTTGGCCCTTATCATGGTAGCGAAGAGCTTGGCAGCCGGCCTCAAAGCCGCTACCACATGATTGACAACAGGACAGGCCCCATGAAGAAGCAGCTGGTCAATATGCGAGACTCCATTGCAACCGCCCGGACATTGAATGAGGCCCTGCCCTACTTGCAGCGCTACTCCGGTGCGACGGTCGTTGTGAAATTTGGCGGCAACGCCATGGGCAACGCCGAAGAGATGATGGAGTTTGCTCAGGATATCGTTCTGATGCGTCAGGTTGGTGTCAACCCGGTTGTCGTTCATGGCGGTGGTCCGATGATCAATTCCCTGCTGGCCAGACTCAACATCAAGTCAGAATTCGTGCGCGGCAAGCGTGTGACAGATGCCGCGACCGTCGAAGTGGTGGAGATGGTGCTCTGTGGCCTGGTGAACAAGCGCATCGTGCAGGCAATCAATGATGCCGGCGGGCGCGCTGTGGGCATTTCCGGCAAGGACGACGACCTGATGGTCTGCGAGCAGGACGACCCGGAGTTGGGCTTTGTCGGCCGTCCCCGAGATATGCGGGTGCAAGTGTTGCGCGACATGTTCAATGCCGGCATTATCCCTGTTGTGGCGCCGGTCGGGCCCGGTGACAACGGCGAAACCTTCAACGTGAACGGTGACACGGCGGCCGGGGCTATTGCCGGGGCCCTAGCCGCCGACCGCTTGCTTTTGTTGACCGACGTGTCCGGTGTCAAGAACGCAGATGGCGACGTGATCACGCAACTTACACCCGAAGAGGTCCTGGAACTGACTGAGAAAGGCGTGATTTCGGGCGGAATGATCCCCAAGACCGAAACCGCGCTGATGGCGATCGAGAAAGGCGTGCGCGCGGTCGTTATCCTAGATGGCCGCATACAGAACGCCTGTCTGCTGGAACTGTTCACGGATCACGGTGCCGGCTCTCTGATCCGCTCAGCCGACGTCGAACCCCGCGTCAAACCACGTGAGACAGACTGACGAAATCGTGCAGCTTACCCGGATCGAAAACCATCTGACCCCGCATCACCTGACCGTGACCGGCGGGCTTCATGAAACGGTGCCTACCGGTCGGCGCACAGTTCTGCTGATCGGTCACGTCGAACCGGGGTTCTGGCAACATTTCAAAACCTGTGCGGAATGGCAGGACGGCAAACCTGATCCGATTGATCGCTGGTCCGGGCGCGTGCTGTCGGGCATCGCCAGCGACCTCGGTGCCGAGGCGCTTTTCCCCTTTGGCGGCCCGCCCTGGCACCCTTTTTACAGATGGGCCATTGCCTCTGGTCATGCCTTTGTCAGCCCCGTTCGTCTGTTGGTCGGTGCCGGATCCGGCCTGTTCGCCTCTTTCCGCGGTGCCTTGGCCTTTTCTGAACAGTTACCCCTGCCGCCGTCGCAACCGCGTCCCTGCGACAGTTGCGCCGAACAGCCTTGTCTCGATGCCTGCCCGGTGGGGGCACTGACAGCTGCGGGTTATGATATTCAACGCTGCCATGCCTTCCTCGATACCGGTGACGGGGCGGATTGCATGAATAACGGATGCGCGGTTCGCCGCGCTTGCCCCCTCTCACTCAGCTATGCAAGACTGGCCGAACAATCCGCCTATCACATGAGGCAATTTCATAAATGACCAACCGCCTGATCCTGACACGCCACGCGAAATCCAACTGGGATGACCCCCTCACCCCAGACCACGACCGCCCCCTGAATGAACGCGGCAAGGCGGCTGCCGCCGATCTTGGCGCGTGGCTTGCCTCGCGCGGTTATGTCCCCGAAGAAGTGCTGTGCTCTGACGCGCTGCGCACCCGGAAAACATGGTCTGGTATCGCGCCCGCATTGCCCGGCACCGCCCTCCTGGAACTGAAGCCATCGCTCTACAACGCCGGGGCCGATGTCATGCTTGCAGTCCTGCGGCACGCCAAAGCAAAATCGGTCATGATGATCGGGCACAACCCCGGCATCGCAGAATTTGCAACGCGCCTAGCCAGCCGCACGCCTGCAAACCCCGAGTTCCTTCGCTATCCGACCGGCGCAACTCTGGTGCTTGAGTTTGATGTGGGAAACTGGTCGCAGGTCAAAGCCGGTTCAGGCACTGTACTCGACTTCATCGTGCCACGCGAAATCCTCAGCTGAGCCCCCATCATCTGTTCTAAAATATCCTGGGGGGTGAATTTGCCGTCAGGCAAAGAGGGGGGCGACGCCCCCCTGCTTTCTGTTTTCAGTGACCCAGAATCTGGCTCAAGAACAATTTGGTGCGTTCTGATTTCGGATTGTTGAAGAACTCTTTCGGTTCGTTCTGTTCGACGATCTGACCTTGGTCCATAAAGATCACACGGTTCGCCACCGCCTGGGCGAAGCCCATCTCATGGGTCACGCAAAGCATGGTCATGCCTTCTTCCGCAAGCTCGATCATGGTGTCGAGCACTTCCTTGATCATCTCGGGGTCCAACGCTGATGTCGGCTCATCGAACAGCATGATCCGCGGCTTCATGCAAAGTGAGCGGGCGATAGCCACACGCTGCTGCTGTCCGCCCGAAAGCATCCCCGGGTACTTGTGCGCCTGCTCGGGTATCTTGACCTTGTTGAGGTAGTGCATCGCCACCTCTTCAGCCTCTTTCTTCGGCGTCTTGCGCACCCAGATCGGGGCCAGCGTCAGGTTCTCCAGGATCGTCAGATGCGGAAAAAGGTTGAAGTGCTGAAACACCATTCCCACTTCCGACCGCACCTTGTCGATATTCTTGAGGTCCGAGGTCAATTCGGTGCCATCGACAATGATCTGCCCCTGCTGGTGCTCTTCCAGCCGGTTGATGCATCGGATCAGGGTCGATTTTCCCGACCCGGAGGGGCCGGCGATAACAATGCGCTCCCCGCGGTTGACGGTCAGATCAATGTCGCGCAGCACATGGAAGGTGCCGAACCACTTGTTCATCCCCCGGATATTGATTGCGATTTCGTCGCTCACCTGCATGTGCGAGCGGTCTACCGAGCGGTCTGCCATGGCTTCTGACATAGCGGTCTCCTTTAACGATGTTCGGTTTTCAGCTTGCCTTCGAGGTACTGCGAGTACCGGGACATGCTGAAGCAGAAGATGAAGAAACAAAGCGCGATGAAGCCATAAAGCTCCCACACGATGCCGTTCCAGTCGCTGTCGGCGCGAATGGCGTTTGACAGGCCGATCGGGTCCAGAATGCCGATGAAGACAACCAGGGTCGTATCCTTGAACAGGCCAATGAAGGTGTTCACGATACCCGGGATCGAGATTTTCAGCGCTTGTGGCATGATGATCAGCCTCTGCGCCTTCCAATAATCCAGCCCCAATGCATCCGCTGCCTCGTACTGCCCGCGCGGCAGCGCCGCAAAGCCACCCCGGACAACCTCGGCCATATAGGCCGCGGCGAACAGCGTCACCATGATCACGACCCGCAAAACGATATCGAAATTCGTCCCCGGCGGCAGGAAGTAGTTCAGCAGCAGCGATGCGGTGAACAGCAGCGTGATCAGCGGCACACCCCGGATGAATTCAATAAATCCGACGCAGATCCATTTCACCAGCGGCATGTCCGATTTCCGGCCGAGCGCCAGCAGGATACCGATCGGAAGCGACAGGGCGATGCCGGTCACACCGATGATGATCGAAATCATGAAGCCACCGAAATCATTTGACGGGATCTGTTCAATGCCGATGGGCATCGCCGAAGACAGGGCGCCTTCCAACGGGCCTGCCAGAAAGACCCACCATACGATCGGGGAAAGAATGGCCCCTATGACGGCGAGCAGCGACGATACTGCCTTTGCGAGGGCAACATAAACGAAATAGCCGACAACAAAGCCCAGCATCGCGACCACCGAGAACCAGATCGTTCCGCCCCACAGCAGCCAGAACGCGATGGCGGGAAACACCGCGGACCACCAGAGCAATTTGCGCGGCACATTCTGAAACAGCACCGGCGCGATCGCTGCCAGCATGCCGACAAAAGTGATAACGGGGCGCCAGTAAAACTCTGACGGGTAGAAGCCGAACAGCAACTGGTGCCAACGGTCCTTGATGACACCAAAGCAAGCCCCTTCGTTCTCTCCCATGATTTCGCGGCATTCCTTGAGCGAGTCCGCATTCCAGACGGAATTCAGGAACCACGGCCCAAGTTTGGCGATCAGGAAGAATACTACCCCGACCCCGAGCAGCGTCAGGATTATATTCAGCGGGCCAGAGATCAGGTTTTCCCGGATCCAGCGTTGCGCGCCGATTTCACCGGACGGCGGGGTCTGCTGGGGCAGTATTTCCCGCCTGACGAACGAGATATCAGATTTGCTCATCTCAACGCTCCTTCAGTCGGACGGAATTGTTATAGACGTTCATCCCACCCGAAATCAGCAAGCTGAGCGCCAGATAGGTCATCATCAGCAACAGCATTGCTTCCAGTTCCCTGCCGGTCTGGTTCAGGGTGATGCCACCCAGCGTGGCGCGCACATCCATGTAGCCGACGGCAATGGCCAGCGATGTGTTCTTGGTGATATTCAGATATTGCGAAATCATCGGCGGAATGATGACGCGCAGCGCCTGGGGAAGGATCACCAGGTTCATCGTACGGCCGGGGCGCAGGCCAAGAGCCGAAGCGGCCTCCGTCTGGCCTTTCGAGATGGCCAGAATACCCGCACGCACGTTTTCCGCGATGAAGGCACCGGTGTAGACCGTCAGCGCCAGCCATATCGCGATAAAGGAATTGCGCAGAAAGATGCCGCCCTGGAAGTTGAAGCCCTTCAGTTCGGGATAGTCGAGATACACCCCCAACCCCACCAGAACTGCGATGACCGGCCCGAAAAGGATTAGCAGCGATTTCCACCAGGTCACCGGGCGGACACCGGTCGCTTCCTGAACTGCCGTCGCATGTTTCAGCAGCTTGATGTTTGCAAAAATGCTGGCGACGATCGCCGCGATCACGAGCAGCCAGTTCAGACTGAGCGACGCAGCCCCCAGAGTGAGTGAGCCAAGGTCATTCGAAAAAACCGGCCCGGCAAGATAAGTGCCACGGTTTGTGATCGCGAGACTGTCAAACAGGTACATCGTTGATGCCGGGTCTGCACCCCGGAACGCGTTTGGCGCGGGCGTAGCCTCGGTCAACACCGCAAAGAAGACGATGATCCACAACAGCAAGGGGACATTCCGGAACACCTCGACGTAGATGGTCATCAGTTTTGAGACGATCCAGTTTTTAGACAGACGCAGAACACCTGCGGTGACGCCAATCAACGTGGCGGTGATGCAGGCGGCAATCGCCAGGACAATCGTGTTCAGAAGCCCGACCATCCAGGCCGTAAGATGCGTGCTGTCGTTGGTGTAATCGATCAGACGCTGGTTGATGTCATATCCGGCACGGGCCCCGAGGAAATCAAAGCTGATCGGTTTGCCCAACTGCTCAAGGTTGTTGGCGGTGTTGCTGATCAGCCAGTAAAGTCCCAACATGAACAGCAACAGGAAAAATATCTGAATGGTGATTGAACGGTAGCGAGTATCGTAGATGAGCATGCTCAGCCGAAAAGAGCTGCCCTTCGATTCAGACGTCATGGTCATTTATACACCCCCTGGGGCCTGATCAGGCGCATTTTTTACGCTCTGGTGCAGCGTTGCGCCGCACCTGTCAGACTGGCCTTGTTTTCGTGGTGTAAAAAGGGGCGCAACAAGTGCGCCCCTTTTTACAATGGCTTTACCGGAACGGCGGAGCGTACTGGAGGCCACCCTGGGTCCACAATGCGTTCAGGCCACGGGCCAGACCGATCGGGGTGGATTCGCCGATATTGGTGGCGAAAATCTCACCATAGTTGCCGCCCGCCATGATGGCGCGCTTGGCCCAATCCTTGTCGAGACCGAGCATCGCGCCCAGATTGTCATCACCAGACCCGAGCAGACGGTTGATTTCCGGGTTGCTGGTGCCTTTGGCCAATTCTTCGATATTGGCCGAGGTCACACCCAGCTCTTCAGCCGCAACAAGAGCGTTCAACGTCCAGCGGGCAACGTCAGCCCATTGTTCGTCGCCCTGTGCAACCAGCGGACCCAACGGCTCTTTCGAAATGATTTCCGGCAGAACGACGTGGTTCTCCGGGTCAGCGAAAGTTGCACGGGTCGCTGCCAGGCCGGATGCGTCGGTGGTATAGACGTCGCATGCACCCGCCAGATACTGCTGCTGGGCTTCGGCATTGGTCTCGATCGGAACCGGCTCATAGCTCATGTTGTTGGCTTTGAAATAGTCAGCCAGGTTCAGCTCGGTCGTGGTGCCGGTCTGGATGCAGACAGTCGCACCGTCCAGTTCCTTGGCCGAAGACACGCCCAACGCCTTGTTCACCATGAAGCCCTGGCCATCATAGTAGTTCACACCGGCGAAGGTGAACTTCAGGTCCACATCGCGCGAGAATGTCCAGGTGGTGTTGCGGGCCAGAATGTCGATCTCGCCCGACGCCAGTGCCGAGAAACGGGTCTGACCGGTAGTCGAGACGAATTTGACTTTCTTCGAGTCGCCCAGAACGGCTGCGGCAACAGCGCGGCAGATCGCCACGTCAAAGCCCTGCCATTCACCGGCCGCGTCAGGCGCCGAAAAGCCGTTGACGCCGGTGGATACGCCACAGTTCAATTCGCCACGTGCCTTGACCTGGTCGAGTACCGACCCGCCATGCGAGGCCGCCGAAGCAAAGCCTGCCACAAGGGCGGCGACTGTCAGCGTGCCTACAAATACGGTTTTTTTCATTTTTACCTCTTCCTGATTACCCCCCCTTACCGGGGCGGCTTTTTTTGCTCCCATCCCCCGTGCGGGGGCCACATTTGATGAGTGTCCGAATTCATCAATGTCCGTCAGTTTCCTCCGAAGCGCTTTGAAAGGTCAAGTACATGCCGTGTTGTAAACGCATATTGTCTGTTTTGACTCGGATTTTTGGCGCTTGTTGCAAGAAATGCCCGATCATATGCCGATAAGAGAAAGATTGTTACCGACACAATTGACAGAATCGGGCGGCATGCAGCAAGCCACTGCGCCGAACCGCTTCGAATTCCGCCGCTTCCTCGTCTTCGCCCCACTGTTCGTTCTGCCAGGTTTCGTCAATGCGCGAGATTTCCCAGGCCTCTAGCGGGGTCAGCCGCCCGTTGAAAACGGCAAGCCCCAGCACCAGCGAACCGCTGATCGCAACCAGGTCATGGACACCTGCAAGCTCAAACGGCGTCAGGGCCCTGACCCGCGCCGAAAGCGCCAGCAGGGCGGGTTCGGGCTGCTGCACGGGCATCACGCCCACCGCTGTCACCAGCCGCGCCTCCAGCGCCATTGCCGCCCAGTCGAGCACGGGGTTCCAGGCGGCAACCTGCCGCTGTGTCAGCGCCGCCGGCGCGGGTGCGCGGTAGCACAACAGGTCAGAGCCGCCATAGGCCGCGATCAGATCGGCCACTTCGTCAAACTGCGCCGAAACCTTGTCGATCGCCGAGTTGGCCGAGCGGGTGAACGGCATGGTATCGGGGCGGATCTTTTCGGCCTGCGCCTGCCACTCGTCGGCGATGGCCTGCGCCAGGCCCCGCGTCGGCACCACCAGTGGCGCTTTGGCAGGGGTCTTGACGGCGCG
>TARA_R110002110_G_scaffold13929_4_pt1 | contig 20787 bp, 28 predicted proteins | sample TARA_R110002110 | Tara Oceans TARA_R110002110 (sample SAMEA4397330) | marine metagenome | biome: Polar Biome; feature: [SRF] surface water layer (ENVO:00010504); material: water (ENVO:00002006), including particulate matter (ENVO:01000060) such as... | depth 5 m
TAGAAAGTAAATTCAAATACAAGAGTCTTTACAAAGACGTGGAGGATATAGAATTAGATGATGTGAAAAACCTATTCAAAGAAACTCTTGAAAGTGAGGGAGTCTAATGCCAAAGGTTGAAAAAGGACTGAATGAAGTATTAGTAGAAGCAGGGGTAGAGAAACTAAAAACTAGATGGAATGGTCCTGTAGTAGATGGTGTCTCTTATTCCTCCCTATGTAAGTGGATAACCTGTAGAGAGAGATTCAGACTAGAGAGAGTTGAGGGGTGGGTAACAGTAGACAAATGGAGTAAACCTATTGGCTTTGGTAATATGTGGCATATATGCGAAGAATACAGTGTTCAAGGGTTAGACTGGAAAACTCGACTTAAAGACTATGCTAAGATTGAGTGTAAAAAATACCCTCTAGATCAAGAACAGATAGAAAAATATTATCAAATTTGTATACGCCAATTTGAAGTATATCTTGATTACTACAAAGACGAACCATTTCCTGAAGAAGCTCAAGAAATGAAATTAAGGGTAAAGTACCCCCTTCCTTCAGGAGACTTCGTAATACTCACGGGCTATATTGATGGAGTAGAAAAAACAAAAAATAGCCTTAAAGTTTGGGAGAATAAAACTAAGGGAGTTATCAATGTAGAAGCTATTAGCAATCGCCTACTATTCGATGATTTTCAAGCTATGTTGTATTGTGCGGCTCTTAGAGAAGAGTTCAAAGTATGCCCCGAACAGATAGTATATAATGTGATTAGAAGACCACTATCTGGCGGGAAGGGAACAATAAAGCAAAGGAAACCTACAAAATCTAACCCTAGAGGTGAATCAACTTCTGAGTTCTATGAGCGACTATTGAATGAATATATCAAAGTAGAACCTAGTGAGTATTTTAGGAGGTTTACTTTAGAAGTTAATCCCCATACCCTTAACAAATTTGAGACTGAGTGTTTACAGCCTATTCTTCAGCAAGTAGTAAATTGGTGGAAATCAATAGAAAATGATCCTTTTGACCCTTGGAATGACTCAAGTTATTCAACCGATGGAAGCAAGAAACCTAACCCTCTACATTTTAGATCACCTTCAGGTATCTATAACCCTTTAGCAGAGGGTAGATACACTGACTTGGATGAATTCCTAATGACTGGAAACCCTGTAGGACTTAGAAAGAAAAGTGATTAAATGCCTAGACCTAGTGTTACCCTTAAAAGAGGGATTGAAGCAAAAATACAACCCTTAAAATCATCCCAAGAAATGTGGCTTCGAGTTCTTTTATATGGTGCCTCTAAGACGGGAAAAACTACCCTTTGGAGTACGTTCCCTGGAAAAATTCTAGCCCTAATTTGTAGTGGTGGTAATGAACCTGGAGAGCTTAAATCTATTGGAACTGAACAACTAAAGAAAATTGATTCTATCAATATTGAATCTTCGCAAGATTTGATAGATGTATTTGCTTTTCTTCAGAAAAAGAATCCATATAAAACTATTGTCTTAGATCATGTTAGTGGTCTTCAAGATTTAATACTAAAAGAGATTCTGAATCTTGATGAGATTCCTGTAGTAAAAACTTGGGGACTTGCGAGGATGCAAGATTATGGAGAATGCACGGTTAAGAGTAAAACTTTATTAAGGGCATTCCTAAACATTCAATCTAATACTGTTATAATTGGACAAGAGAGGGAGTTTGAATCTAATGCTGATTCAGAACTAGTTACTCCTACTATTGGTGTTGCTCTTATGCCGGGGTTGGCGGGGTGGGTAAATTCTACTGTAGACTATATCGCCCAAACTTTCAAAGCTCCTGTATATACAACAAAGACTGTAGAAGTAGCAGGACAATCAGTAGAAACTAATACTAAAGGAAAAGGAGTTAACTACTGTTTAAGAGTTGGACCCCACGAAGTATTTACTACTGGATTCAGAATTCCAAAGGAGAGGAACAAAAAATTACCTGAATATATAATTGATCCAACATACAAAAAGATAATGGAACTAATCAATTGAAAGGGGTAAGTGTGCTAGTCTTAGAAAGAGACCCTCTAAAATCTCTAGAGGACTTGGAGAATAATAAAAACTATGTTGAAATAAAGGACAAGACAACTGGAGCTATAATTAAGATATGTATCACCAAATTGCATCGTGGCCACATTAAGTTAGGTTTTGTCGCTTCTGACAATTACAATATTGCACGTTCGGAACTTTTAGGAGAGTAATTTTATGCCCGCTAATACCTCGACAACTAGTCTATTGAGTCAAATTTCTGAAGCACATGAAGAAGTAAAAGGAGAAGCAACTGTAGTAGGTGGGAGTCAAAATCTCCCCCCTGGTATTGATAATGGAATTGCAAAACTATCCTCTTGTAAGTTTGCTCTTTATAAAACTGGAGACAATCAAGGCAAGTTTTATTTCATGGCAATGGGGGTGGTAATCACCCCTGATAAAACTAAAGATGGAATCCCTGTTAAGGGGCTATTTGCAAAGATTGGTCCTCTACCTATTTGTGCTACTAAAAAGAAGGATGGAACTGTAGTATCTCTAAAAGAAAATCTTTCGGTTGTATATAATGAATTGAGAAAGTTAGGAATTGAGACTGCTAAACTTGAGCCTACAGATTTGGAAGAAACAGTAGTAGCTCTACAAAAAGTTGCTCCTTACTTTCGATTCTCTACTACAGAGTCCAAAGCTACCCCTCAATGGCCTGCTAGAACCTGGCAGAATTGGCATGGTATTGGTGGACTAGATGATTATGATCCTGATGATATTGATGAGAATGATAATGAAGAAATCAATTCTGATACTACTGTTGATACTCCTAAAGAAAGAGTAAAAGTAGAAGTAGTAGAAGTAGAAGTAGTAGAAGTAGAGGTAGAAGAAATAGGGCATGATATAGATGAACTTCTAGAAGCATGTAAAGCTAAAGGTGACCCTACTTCTAGAGGTAAGGCACAAGATGAGTTAAAGCAGCTAGCTCTAAATTTGGGACTAGATGAAGAAGCTGTAGATGATGCTCCTAGTTGGGATGTAGTAGTAGAGTGGATGAATGAAAAAACTGAAGGAGACTCTACTACTAATGAGATTGTATTTACTACTGAAGAAGAAGAAGAAACTACATTTGTTCCTGGAGTAAAAGATGTAGTATACTACAAACCTAAAGGTAAGAGAAAATATTGGGAATGTTCGGTAACTGCTTCCTTCCCTAAATCTGAAAAATGTAACCTTAAAGATTTGAATACTCAAGAAGAGTATAAACAAGTTGAGTGGTCTAAACTTAAAGAAGAAGATCCTACCTAGTATTGGTATGCTAAAAGCTAGACCTACCCTAAAATATATAGGGTAGGTCTCTTTGACCTTATAGCTCAATGGTTAGAGCAGCGAACTCATAATTCGTCGGTTCTTGGTTCGAGTCCAAGTAAGGTCATAAATACAAACGGCTGGCGGTGTAGTCAGTACGAGTCTACCCCTGGTAATCGACGCTATCGACAGGGGTAGTTTTTTATGTCCCTAAATCTCAAGGAATTCAAAGATGGTAAGTTCAGGCAATGCAAGTAGTAAATTCTCAGTTAATTCAGGGGATATGAAAAAACTCGGAACAGGTATGTTAATTGCTATTGCTGGAGCAATTCTAACCTATGGTAGCGAATGGATTTCAGGAGCAGATTTTGGTATATGGACTGCCACTATTTCAGCAGGATGGGCAGTAGTAACAAATTTTGTTCGTAAGTTTACTACCAACTAGAGAGTAAGTATCAATGGCATCTTGGAAACTAAAGCCTGAAATACTAACTTCTGATAATATACCTGTTCCAATGCACGGGATGGCCCCACGAATAGTATTAGGTCAACCTTGGTGGGATAAGGAACGAAGGAAAGCCTATAAGTCTACTAACTATAGGTGTCAAGCTTGTGGTGTCCATAAGACAAAAGCTAGAGATAGAAAGTGGCTAGAGGGTCACGAAGTATATAAAATTGATTATTCCAAAGGTCTAATGACTTATCTATTTACGATGCCTCTTTGCCACTATTGCCATAACTATATTCACGATGGAAGAATGAGAGCGTTATTAGGAGAGAATAAATTACCCCATAATAAGTATGTAGCAATTGTTCAACACGGAGACGCTATACTAAAGGAATACAATCTAGAAAGACTATCACTAGTTCAGAGGGAACAAAAGATAGTGGATAAAATGCGAAAAGGCACTTTTGCTAGACCTGAAACTTGGAAGTTAATTATTGATGGAATTAGATACAAAAATAATATCACTAGACACTGAGACAACTGGAGTAGATTTTGCTCATGGAGCTAAGCCTTATTTAGTTACCCTCTGCTCAGAAAACTCTAAAGGGCAATTAGAAAATACTTGGTATGAGTGGGATGTAGACCCATTTACCAGAGAGCCTATAGTTAATGAAGAAGACGTAGAGGAGATTTCTTTAATAGTAGATGGCTGTAAGGAAATTGTTTTACAGAATAGTAAATTTGATGTTCAAGCTTTACATACTCTAGACTCTTGGTGTCTTGGTAGTTGGCCCTGGGAAAAAACCTATGATACTTTACTAGCTGCTCACCTTTTAGATAGTAGTCAAAAGCATGATCTAACTACCCTTTCACTAATCTATCTGAATCTAAATGTTGAGCCTTATGAAGATTCAATTAAAAATGCTACTAAAAAAGCTCGGACTATAGCAAAATCAAAATGCAAAGATTGGTTGATTGCTAATGAGGGCTTATCCTGTATGCCTTCAGCCAAAGTAGCTAGTGAGAACGATGACAAGCCTTGGAAGTTCGATATGTGGCTTCCTAGAGCCTTTTGCCGTCTTAGGCCAGAGCTACTACCTATTTATCCTGGATGGACGTTAGGAGACGCTCCAGAGCTTCACAGATGGTACTCAGCATGTAGTGAGTATTCAAATCCTGACTCAATCACAACTCTTGCTCTGAAATCCAAATTTGACAAGATAATTGAAGAAAAAAATCTTGGAGCAATATTGGCCGAAAGATTCAAAATCCTCCCTATTGTTTATCAGATGCAAAATAGGGGAATCACTCTAAGTGAGGAGAGGTTAGACGATCTACATAAAAGCTATTCTGAAGAAAGAAAAGCAAGTGATAATAAATGCCACTCTCTAGCTAAGATGTTTGATTATAAGCTTGAATTACCTAGAGGTGCTGCTGCTAACAACTTGACTAAATTCTTTTGCTTTGGACGTAGTAGAGAAGATTGGAAAGATCATATCCCTAATAGGAAAGCATTTAGAAATCCCCAAACAAATGAAGATTGGATAGCTATTGGTAAACACTGGGAATCAAAAGGTGATACTGCTAAAGCTACAGCCTGTAAAGAGTTTATGGGTAGAGGTCAATTCGAAGTCAAGTGGTTAGATTTACCTATAATTAGTAAAACTAAGAAAACAGGGAGCCCCTCTCTTAATAAAGCAGCCAAAGCTGAATACTTACATATTCTTCCTCAGAGATCTATACAAAAAAGTTTTATAAAGAACCTTAATGCTAGAGGAAAACTTTCAACAGCTTTATCCTATCTGGAGTCATATAAGAAATTTGCTATTAAGAGAGACTGTTATTCTCAATTGTTTTCCTCATTAAATCCTACAGGTACACATACGTTAAGATGGAGTAGTAAGAACCCGAATCAGCAACAGGTTAGTAGTCAAACTATAGGAGAACTTGAAAGAAGTTGTAGATATGTATTTGGTCCTGCTCCTGGTAGAGAATGGTGGTCTCTAGACTATGATAATTTGGAACTAAGAATTCCAGCTTATGAATGCAAAGAGCCTGCTATGTTAGAATTATTTGAGAATCCTAATAAAGCTCCATTTTTTGGCTCTTATCATTTATTGATAGTTTCTATCCTACATAAAAAAGAATGGAAAGAATGTTTGGAAGAAGTAGGAGAATTAGAAGCAGCGAATCTATTCAAGAAAAAGTATAAATCTACCCTCTATGCTTGGACGAAAAATGGTAACTTTGCAGAACTATATGGAGCGGTTGATAAGTCTGATGGGCTAGGGACTGCTGATGTAGCCTTTCACCTTAAAGGGGCACAATCTATTATCTCTGAACGTCTAACAAAAAAGACTAGGCTCAACAAAAAATGGATTAACTATGCCGAAGAATATGGATATATTGAGACAATGCCTGACAAGGAGATCGATCCTAAAAAAGGATACCCTCTATTTTGTGCTAGAACTAGATGGGGTAAAGTTAAACCTACTATTCCCTTAAATTACCATGTCCAAGGTACAGCCTGTTGGATAATCATGAGAGCAATGATAAAGCTACAAGAGTTTATTAATATAAATTGTCCTGATAGTTTCATGACAATGCAAGTACATGATGAAGTTGTGTTTGACATGCCAAAAATTGAAGGCAAAGGTAATCAAATATTGGTAGACAAATTTAGGGATATAATGGAATCTATTGGAGAAGACATTGGAGTTACTTTAACTTGTGGAATTGATTACCACTCAACCAGTTGGAGTCAAGTAAATTGAATATAAAACCAATATGGCATCCTTGGTGGTTATGGGAGTGCTATACAGCTGGATTTTTTGATGAATCTCCTAAAGAGATGACAAAGGATAGGGGGCTTCTAGTCTATCGAGATTTTTTAGGAGATTTAGATAGATTTGCTAAAGGTATGAAGAGAATTCTATCTGAGTGGAAATTCTCATGTGAGCATAATCTATCAAAGTCTTCGGTTAATAGGATTGCTTGGTTAGGTCAGTCAGCAGCCTGTATAGAAACAGGAGTACCAGCAAGTTGTAGGGGGGGGTTTAGACTGATATCTAGTTCAAGTCAACGAGCAGCCAATTTGTTAGCTTTAGAATATTTGAATCAGTTCTTGAGAGACAGGGGATTCGATGAACGTACAGTTAATCAAGAAATACATTAGGAATTGGAAATTGAAAGGGTACCCAAAAGATATACCTGATGAAGTTCCAAGGGTATTAGAGACAAATAATAGAGCACCATCCTATAGAGCTATTGCTATTGCTATATTAAAAAATGATTCTTCTTTGAAATCATTAGGATTTACTCCTAAAGCTTCTAAATATTACAATGAATTAAAGAGACTGGAGATAGAAGTACGTGAGAACATATGACCCAAATAAAAATGTTTACGTCGCCTCTCAAGAGAGATTGAAATTTATATTCGATAACTTTGAGAGAATTTACATCTCATTTTCAGGAGGTAAAGATAGTGGAATTGTCCTTAATCTTGTTATGGACTACATGAAGGAACACAAGATTGATAGAAAAATTGGCTTAATGACGATGGATAATGAAGCTAATTATTCTATGTCGCTGGAATTTATGCATAGGATTGTGAAAGAGAATAGAGACAGGCTAGAAATATTTTGGAATTGCTTACCTATTACTCTCCCTTGCACAGTTAGTTCTTATGATACAACTTATGTAACTTGGGGGGTGGAAGATGAGTCGCGATGGGTAAGACCGATGCCTAATCAAGACTACATAGTAAATTTAGACAATAATACATACCCTTTTTACAAGAAGGATATGTTAGATAAAGACTTCTATGACTCTTTTGGAGAATGGTACTCTCAAGGTAAGTCTTGTGCAGCTTTAATTGGAATTCGTACTGAGGAGTCGTTAAATCGATTTAGAGCGATTACTAACGAAAGAAAGGAAACTCTAAAAGGACAATGCTGGACTAAGAAGAATTCGGATCATGTATTCAATTGCTATCCAATTTTTGATTGGAAGACGGAGGATGTCTGGACAGCTAATGCTAAGTTTGAATGGGACTATAATGAGTTATATGACTTATTCTATATGGCAGGATTAACAATTCACCAAATGCGTGTCGCGTCTCCTTTTATGAGTGAATCTAAGTCATCCCTGAACTTGTATAGAGTTATTGATCCAGGAGTATGGTCTAGGCTATGTGCTAGAGTACATGGAGCTAACTTCATGGCTACATATGGTAAACAACTAGACTACAAATCTTTCAACCTACCTGAAGGGCATACTTGGAAATCTTTTGCTAGATTCCTACTCGATACACTACCTAAAGAGGTGGCTGAAAATTTTAACTCTAGATTCTTTCAATCAGTAAACTTCTGGGATTCAGTCGGCAGAGGGTTACCTGAGAGAGTCATAAACCAAATGAGAGAGAATGGAGTTATCTTTAACTTTAATGGACGATCAGGACATGGTAGGCAAAATCTCAGAAGAGTAAGAGTTCCTCAACCAATACCTGACCATGTCGACTTCTTAAAGACAAATGCTAGCGACGTTATCTCTTGGAAAAGATTTGTTATTTGTATTTTGAAGAATGACCACACTTGTAAGTATTTAGGGCTAATGCCAACACAAGAACTACAAAGACGCCAGAAAGAAATTCAGAAAAAATATGGAAGACTTTCAAACAAGGAGTAATGGCAGTTACAGCGTGAGTAGAATTAAAGATTATGTTAAAGGTTTACCTCTAGGGCATAGTCTTCTACGTCATGTTTATGACAAATCAACTTTATCATTAGTTAAAGAAGTAGCTACAAGAATCTATAATAGAGAAATAGATTGTTACGTTAACTTAGAACCCAACTCTCAAAATATTAGGTCAGCCCTAAATGTAATAAGCCTAATACAAAAAGCTTTAATCTCTAGTGTGTTAGAATTAGCTAAGGATTACATAGAAAATCCATATATATACCAGAGTAGAATCAATTTTAAGAAAGACATAAAAGCTAATGGATGGAGTTGGCATTCCGACTTTGAAACTTGGAATTCTCAAGATGGGTTAGCAACACCAGAGTGTATAACAATAATGCTCCCTTTAGATGATAATCGAGCAGATAATGGCCCATTGATAGTTCTCCCTAAGAGCCATAGAGATTTTTTAAGCTGCCCTAAAGTAACCGGATTTTCAGTAGAAGATCACTTTTCAGACCAGAAAGAGGGGGTAGTCTCTAACAAAGTAGTTAGTAAACTCAAGGAGTTAGTATCCTCAGAAGAAGAAATAGTTCTAGCTGATGTTGGTGATGTATTTATCTTTAACTCTAACTTATTACACAGGAGCTTACCTAGTGAAAATGGTAGCCGAACTAATCTGTTTTTAGTGATATCTTCTAAGGGTAATCAACCAGAGAAATCAAAAAGAAAACGACCATTGGAAATGGCAATGACAGTAGAAGAATTTGAATTGGAGATGGAATGATAGTCAAGCATTATAAAGATTCATTGGTTGTCGAGTGTCCTAAAGGACAATTCACTAGTCATAGATTCTTAACAAAACAAGATGATGTAGGTTTTTCTTTTACTAGGACTATCATTAATACTGGTGGTCCATATCAGTGGCATTACCAAAAACATAAGGAGTCTTGTTATTGTGAATCTGGGAAAGGTCTGGTTAAAAACCTGGTTACTAGAGAAGAGTATCGTATCTATCCTGGGGTTATGTATTGTCTAGATAAAAATGAACCTCATGAGTTCACAGCCTTTGAAGAGACATCTCTTTTGTGCGTTTTTACCCCCGCTCTTTTGGGCAATGAAGTTCACGATTCAGAAGGAAGTTACAATGCCTAGAGTAGATTTGCCAATTGAAGCTGAACCAAAAGAGTGGTTATCTCCAGTCTATGGAGTAAAAAGAATTCATCATTCAAGAGTAAAATCGAATGAATACAATCCAAACAAAGTAGCTCCACCAGAGATGGCCTTGTTAGAGGTATCTATCTGGGAAGATGGGTATACTCAGCCGATTGTCACTTATTACGATGAGAAAGAGGAACTCTACATAGTTGTTGATGGATTCCATCGCTATCAAGTCCTGCTAACAAGTGAGCGAGTAAAGAAGAGAGAGCAGGGGTATCTGCCTGTCGTTGTGATCTATAAAGAGATTGATGATCGTATGGCGTCCACGATCCGTCACAATCGAGCTAGAGGTACTCACAATGTGGAACTGATGAGTTCTATCGTCTCAGAGCTAGTAGAGATGGGAAAGGGGGATGCGTGGATTTGTAAGCATCTAGGGATGACTAAAGATGAAATCTTGAGGTTGAAACAAATTACAGGAGTTGCAGCTTTATTTGAGCATAGTGATTTCAACAGTAGCTGGGATTCCAAAGGATCTATTTTTGACGATGAGTAAGCATAAAAAAAACTCCCACTATCTAATCGATAGTGGGAGTTAGGGTTTGGTAGGGTAGGAGTCTAAACTTGCTTCAATCCTTTTGGAGTAATTTTGACCATCAATGGTGATCGTTTCTGACCTTCTTCAGGCTCAAACTGATTGATCTTAACTAATCCTTCAGCCTCTAAATTTAGGTGGCGATCTGAACCACAGAGCCGAGAAACATTACTTTTTGTCAGTCCTGTAGCTTTCACAATCTCATCATAAGTAACGTCTTTGCCAGCCTTCTTTAGAGCAGACAGAACTAAGAAGTGCTTATCTGTGAGACTCTCTGAAATAGTGACTTCCTCATCTATCCCGCCAATTCGAGGAAACTCAGACAAGACCATTTTATCACTCTTTTTGTCTTTCTGGCGTTTGACTGTAATAGTTTTAGTAGTACCGGTTTCGCCAGCCATAAATGCCAACCAAGCCTTTACACAGGCACCCACAAGAGCATCACGTTCTCTACCAGTACCAGCAGTCACTTTGCTAAGGTAGGAGCGTAGGGCAAGTATAGGAGAGCCCTTTGTAAGACCTTCGCCACTAGCGAACGAAGACCAAAACTCTTTGGCTTTGTCTTCATCAACTTTACCCATTAGATAATAAAGAGCAGTAGCATAGGCCAAAGAGATTGAACTACTAATCAGTTTCTCATTTTTATCAGCACCTTTGTCTAATTTGATGATAGATTTTGCTGATCGAAAAATACCTGGATGCTCTTTATAGAATGCCAATGCTTCAGAGTGTGGGAAGTGAGGGGCAGAAGATACAGTTTGACCCCCACAACGCAACCAAACGAGACGTAGGGCACCAGATAAGACGCGAGCAATTTTTTTCTGATCATTGTCAGAAACATTATCCTCAAAATCTTCATGACGATAGATAACATCATCTAGAGATCGCGATTGACCTTTATCAAAACTATCAGCAGTTTCTTTGTCATCTGAGACTCCAAAGCCTAGCAATACTTCCATTGTCAGTTCTCCTGACCCCCACTTTTTAGGGTTAATGCTTCGTTGTTGTTCAGCTAGAATGAAACCTACAATACGATGTTGACCATCCCGAACTTCTCCAGATTTTCCGAATACTACAGTCTCTAGATTCAGATGCCAAACCTTACGCAAAAACTCCAGAGCGTAGCGTTTAGCAATTGGCAATTTCAAGGCTCGGTTTGTCGGATTGTTCGACAGCTTTATTTTATTGCTGTAGACATCCCTCAGACTAAAATCATCAGAATCAGCGGGTTGTTCAGTCCAACCAATTAGCTCCTTTGCTTCCTCGGAAGTAAGAGGGCCTGCTTCTGAAGTTGAGCAACGTAGCTCAGCTTTTAGCTCAGGAAAAACGACAACGGCTTCTGTGTTCTTTGGCATAGCTCAGTCCTTTTTTGCTTGTTTCCAAGCGGTTAGAATGGAAGAATCAAACACTCAATTCTTCACTAGGTAATTTGACGATAGCGTCAGATTTCTAATTTTTCAACTGACAATCTCTAAAAGAAAAATAAAAAATGAAAATTTCTGAATTCCAAAAACAACAGAGAAAATGGGTCCAAACAAATTTCAATTTCAAAAAAACCTGGAGAAGCGCATTAGAACCTTTAGCTGGTATAGTAGAAGAATATGGAGAGTATCTATCTTCAGTAACTAAAGAAGAACATATAGACGCTCTAGCTGATATGGGGATCTTCTTAACAGATGTAGCTAATAGGATTGGTTATAATTTAGTAGAACCAGATTTGTCACATCCCAAATTTCAATTCACATATTTTAACGAAACTCTAGGAGAGCTTAGCCATTGTATTTTGAAAATGGCTCAAGGTATAAGGCAAGATGAACCACATGAAATAACAGCACATAAAAAAATAGAGGAGTTATTCAGAATCTTGGTTTCCTGGTCTTATACTAAATATGGTTTAAGCTATTACTCAGAAATTCTATTTCCTACTTGGGAAGAAATAGTATCAAAAAGAAATTGGAATAAGGAAAGAGAATCGAATGCCTAAAGTAGAAACTGTAGATACTCCTGAAAGAGTAGAAGTTGATACTCAAGATAAATTGCCGAGTATATTAGACCCTTATGTTTCTTTAGGATTAGATTTAATTTGGGATGGTGGCAACCATGCTAGTGCTGATTGTCCTTGGTGTGGAAATGATAAGGGTAAATTTTCAATAAATGTAGAATCTGGATTATGGAGATGTTGGGTATGTGCTGAAGGTTCTGAAGGATCGGGTGGGAATATCTACACTTTTCTTAATAGTCTTTTGGCCGAAAGTGTTTCTTCTACATCTACAAAAGCTTTAGAGTTTCTTAGAGACCATAGAGGATTTGAATCTATAGACACTCTGAGACATTGGAATGTCTGTCTCTCTAGGATTACAGGAGATTGGTTAGTGCCTGGATTTAATCATGAATCTAAGCTAGTTAACCTTTATAGATATAATCAAATGAGGGCATTGTTTTCAACTAAGGGGTTGAATCATGGATTGTTTGGAACTCCACATAAAATTAAAGAGGGGCCTGTATATCTTTGCGAAGGTCCTTGGGATGCTCTAGCCTTATGGGAAATTTTGAAAGCTAAAGAAGAAGAAGCTTCTGTAGTAGCTGTTCCTGGATGCAATGTATTTGAAGGGGTTTGGTACAAAGTATTTTCTGATAGAATTGTGAATATACTATTTGACAATGATCACCCTACAGACAAGATGATAGAAAAAAATCCTAATGCAGAACCTGGAGCATTTAAGGGATTGAAAAGAGTGGCTAGTATACTACTAGCTTCCCCAAAACCTCCAAAAGAGGTTAACTGTTTATTTTGGGGGGATAAAGGGTATGACCCAAAATTGAAATCTGGTCTTGATGTTAGAGATATTTTACAAAGGGGTATCTCTTGAATATAATGAAAGTGGGAGAATGCCTAGAGTAAGCAATTTAAGGATTGATAATTTTGATACTCTTTTGAGTTTATTAAAACCATTTCCTGAAGAGTGGGTAAACAAAAACCCTAAAAGCTATAAGGAAGAAAAAGAGCAGGAAAAACAACAAATAGATTTACTACCATGTTCTAGCTATTCGGAATTAATAGATGCCTGGAAGGAAGCAATGCGATGGACAGACGGGCTAGATTGTGCTTTGTCTGTAATGCTCGCCTCTATAGCTTCTACAATGGTAGTAGGAGATCAGTTATGGGTAAAAATCATATCTCCAGCTTCTAGTGGTAAGACTAAACTTTGCGAAGCTATTAGTGCTAATCAAAAATATGTTATATCCAAATCAACTATCAGAGGATTTCATTCAGGGTATAAGGCGGATGGCGATGATAAAGATGCAGATAATTCTCTTATTGTAGAAGCTAATGGAAAAACATTAGTTACTAAAGACGGCGATACTTTAATGACCTCACCTAACTTGCCTCAAGTATTAAGTGAAGCTAGAGATGTATATGATGGAGCTAGTCGAACTCATTACAGAAACAAAATGAGTAAGGACTATACAGGTTTAAGAATGACCTGGATCTTGTGTGGTACTTCTTCCCTCAGAAGTATTGATAGCAGTGAACTAGGAGAAAGGTTCTTAGATTGTGTGATTATGGATGGAGTAGATTCAGAGCTAGAAGATGAAGTATTAAAAATCGTTATCCAAAAATCAGTAGACAACTTTAGATACCACTCAAACGATTCTCTGAGTTCTCAACAAGACCCAGCAACATTTAAGACAATGCAATTGACTGGAGGGTATATAAACTACTTGAGAGAGAACGCTCAAAATCTATTCTCTAAGATTGAGTATGATACTCCTACCCTTACCAAAATTGGGCGTCTAGGAAAGTTAGTATCATTTTTAAGGGCAAGACCATCACTAAGACAAAATGAAACTTCAGAGAGAGAATTTTCAGCTAGGCTAGCTTCTCAATTAATTCGGTTAGGTGTATGTTTAGCGATGACACTTAATAAAACGAAATTAAGTGATGTATTGCCTAGGGTTAAAAAAGTGGCTCTTGATACTGCTAGAGGTAGGTCACTAGAGATTGTAGAATTGATAAATGAATCTGGAGAGAAAGGGTTATCTGTTAAAGCGGTTACTACTCAGATAAAAGAAAAAGATTCTACTATCCTAAAACTTATTCTTTACATGCGACAAATTGAAATTCTTGGGCTATATGAAATCGAAGGGGAAGGTAGAAAACTTTTCCTAGACAGAGATTTCAAAGACCTATACTTTGAAACGATTGGTGAAGGTGCATAATGCTAGAGCAGACTGGCGAGAAAAATACAGTAGAAGCTATAGAGGCAATCATTTTCAAAAACAAACTAAAGAAACTGGAGGAACAAGGGAAGTCTATTGAAAAAGAAATCTTTACCCTTAAAAACACAAAAAAGAAATTTGTGAATGAGGTTACAAACTCTTTACCTGTATCTAAAAATATTCCTTATGCTATTGGGGCTTTTGAACATAGCACTACATTAGCAGTTAAAGTATATGTTGAGGATTATACCTACAAACTTTGGTTTGTAAATTCTGAAGATATTCAAAATTTAGATTCCGAAGGGCGTAGGAAATCAAATTAGAAAAATGAAACCCCATATTATTTGAGAGTGGTATATAATGACTAAACTCGAAAAGCCTTATCATACAACTGCAATAGATAGTTTGTTTTTAGAGCTATCTCAATTCACAAAAGCGACTACATCTAAAGAGTTGGAATTATTCAGGGAAATCGCTCGGTTAAGATCTTTAGTATCCCTGGCAGGGGAATTTATAAAAGAGATCGAAACTAGTACGCACATCCATCCAGAAATTTATGAAGCAATCCTAGGCCAATTGAATGCCGAATGGGATTTTGAGGAGTTGCTTGGAAAGTGAGAGGTAATAAAGCCTACAGAATGCCTTGAGGCTTGCGAGGTTGATTCCTAAGACGTTTTCAAGTCAAACTGACTAAATCCTACGTCCTTTCCTTCAGAAACCCTTAGAACGCAACCTAGAGAGAATACAGAATATGCCAGAATTGGAAATTTATCCCCCTGGGGCTACTGTTTTAATTGAGGGTATTATTGAGGGAACAATTAATTCTATAGTAATTGGATGTGAAAATCATGTAAAATATGAAGTATCTTGGTGGGATGGAAATCAGAGAAATCTATCATACTTTAGTCAAGGAGATATCTACCAAGATGAAGAAGTAGAAAAAGTAGTGATAGGATTCACAGAGTAGTAATAGTTTCAATTTTCTTTTAGAGAGATAGTAAAATGCAAGAACTCGACACATTAACAGAAAAACTAAAAGGCTTGGCAGTTAAACTTAGGAGTAGAGGTTTAGGTGCTAATTCTGGAAGTATAATTTCAGCTATTAAATTGCTTGAGGATCAACAGGCTGTAATTGAGCAATTGAAAGAAAAAGTTGTATTGTTAGAAACTCCAGCAATTCGGCTAGATCCTCACAATAAAGAAGATATTGAATATACTACAGATGAGGTGGATGATAACTATACTATTGGTGGGAGTAGTGATTGAGAAATTTTATTTTCATATTAATAGTAAGCTCAGGTTAACTTAAAAATTAAGGATTATAATAATGGCTGGTAGTGAAAAACAGACGAAATTGAAAAAAAGAGCTTATGGAGAAAATAAGCTAACTGATAAGGAAAGAGCTTTTTGTTATGCTTATGTTAAGGATTATAATGTAGCAGGAGCAGCTAGAGTAGCAGGGTACAGTGAGAAGACTGCTAAAAATATGGGTCATAAACTTATTGCTAAAGCTAATGTTATTAGCCTTATCGGTAAGCTACAGCATCAGGCTTTTAAGGATGTAGACTTATCTCTACCTGCTATACTTCAGCAATTAGCTCATGCTGTTACTCGTAACCTAGATGACTTTTGTGATGAAGAAGGATTCTTAGTAGTAGACCCAAGGAAGATGACAGCTAGAGCAAAAAACTGTATTGATGGCATTAAGGCTAAACAGTATCTAGATCAAGATGGAGTAGTAACTTCTCAAGAGATTGAGTTTAAGCTAGTACCAAAATTTCCTGCTATTGCTTTAGCATTGAAAAGGCAAGAGGATGTGAAGGAGTATACTAATAGTGTCAACTGGGATGATATGTATGAGCAAGACTCTAGCAATGAAGATAAAGATTCAATTGAGCAAACTATTAACAAAGAGTTACTGGTACGCTCAAAACAAGTTAAACAAGTGGTATCTAAAACTGTATGACTGACAAAGACCTACTAGATATAATCGAGAAGGGGCTTCTATTATTGACAGATGGAAATGAAATTAAGTACTGGAGTTTTCAACAAAATAAGTGGTTAATAAAAAAAGTAGCAATTGATAAGAGGAGTGGTAGAGAATATTATCAATTCAAAATCACAGTTGAAGGAGTAGTCAAAAGAAGAACGATAGGAGCCAATCGTTTAATTTGGATGATATATAATAAAAAAATATCAACACAAGTTATTGACCATATCAACGGAATCAATTCAGATAATAGACCAGAAAATCTAGAAGAAATGAGCTACACAGAGAGCCATCAACAAGGGGCTAAAAAGAAAGAAGAGAATATACTTAATTCTCTATGTAGATGGTTTGAGTTTGTTGGAGAGCATCATAGAGAGCCTTTAACATCTAATGAAGTTCTCTATGTAGAAACAGGATTCTAAAATGCAAGTAAGATGGCTGATAAGAAAAGATATAGAAAAATTGATGGTAAAGTTTCCCAATGTAGATGAGGAGAGGTGGGACTATTTTGTAGAATGCCTAGGCCAAAGAAACATCATAGGAATGGTGCTAGAATGGAGAGGCTATCTATATGGGTTTGTTATCTATGAGCTACAAAAAGATAGAATTGAATTGATAGACATTGTGGCAGAGGAAAAGGATTTTGTAGCTATTCTAGTCGATACTATCAAAAGCAAATTAGGAAACATAGAATCTAGAAGAAAAATCATCACTCTCGAAATCTCAGAATATGACGTATCATCTCAACTACTATTTCAAGAGCTAGAATTTCGATGTGTTACAATCAAAAAAGACTACTACATATTTGAATATTCTAAAGACGCGAATATAGCTCTAGATGACCTGGGAGATAAGGAACTTGAAAAACTGGCAACCAAAGCAAAGAAGACCCCTAGATAGGGCAATAATATTAATCTGGATTCTATGTGTATCAATTCTATCCATTCTCTCTTATAGCCTATGGTCAGCATCAGCTAAGAGAGCAACACTATCTTACTATCTATACCGATCAATTATAAACCAATTTCAATAAGGATAGAGTAGAATATGATTAAGCTTCTTAAGTTTTGGAATTGCTATACTGAGTACCTTGTAAAGATACTAGCTACAGAGAAGGGGTGGACAAACCAAAAAGCAGAAAACTATGTAGATGAATTATTCAAAGTAGAACTTACAGAGGGGGAGCACCTACACTTATTAAAGCTAGTGAAATTTATGAATCTTGCAATAGGTGACCCCAATAGAAAAACCTTTCCAGCAAATGGAATAGATAGAGAAGCCTTCGAATATACTTGTAGAGAAATTAGCAAGCCTGAACAACCACCAGAACAAATATCATAGGGTATAAAGTGAATAAGATAATTGACCCTTTCAAATTCAAGAAGATGTGTTGGCCTGACATAACCTTCTATGATAAGCAAATAGAAATCATAGAGTCATTTAGAGACAACGTTGAAACTGTAGTAGTAGCTGGTAACAAACTCGGAAAAGATTTTGTTGCTGGCTTTTTGTCGTTATGGTTTTTCTGTTCTAGGAGACCTTCAAGAGTAGTAACTACTTCAGTCAATGGAGACCAGCTAGAAGATATTCTATGGGGAGAGATTAGAAGGTTGATACAACAATCTCACATAGACTTACCCATTGAATTCAACCATATGAAAATCAGGCAAAAGAATAATAGAGGTTTAATTATACCTAATGCTGAATTAGTGGGTAGGGTATGTAGACAATCTGAAGGATTATTGGGTAGACACTCAACAGCCGGATTTAAAGCAGTACAAAATGACATACCTAGAACAGCAGTATTTTTTGATGAAGCGAGTGGTATAGATAACGATACATATAAATCAACGCTCACTTGGAGTAAGCGAAGATTAATTATTGGTAACCCTTTTGAGTGTGAAAATTTTTTCAAAGATGCCGCTTATGGTGGAGACATACCAAGAACTAGAGGTAAGGGATTTCTAAGAAAAGTTATTCACATTGGGGCAGAGGATAGCCCTAATATACAGCTAGCTCGAAAAGAGATAGAAGCAGGACTAAAGCCATCCAATAAAATTATTATTCCTGGAGTAAAAAACTTCGAAGAACTTGAGGAGAATCTTGCTACTTGGGATGAGCAACTTATATCAATTGGCATTCATGGAAAATTCTATGAAGGGGATGAAGTAAAACTATATCCGATGGCTATGTTAGATAGAGCAAATGCACTACATGACAAACTAGTTAAAGTACCCTTAAGCAAAAGAACAACTAAACGATCAATGGGTATTGATCCAGCGGAGGGTGGAGATTCAACAGTTTATACAATTATCGATTCTCAAGGGATGATAAAACAGATAGAAAAGAAGACTCCAGATACAAGTGTCATAGCCTCAGAAGCTATAGCTCTAGGAAGAGTCTACAACGTACCATCTACCTTATGGGTATTTGATAGGGGAGGTGGTGGTAAGCAACATGCAGACTATCTAAGAAAAATGGGGTATCATCCTGTTACTGTAGGCTTTGGAGAATCAGTATCAGATACCAACAAATTCAAAAAAGGTATTAAGACAACAAAACAAAAAGAGGAGATAGAAGAGACACGCTATGTAGCTAAAAATCGAAGAGCCCAAATGTATGCTATGCTGCGATTCGATTTTCTAGATGAACATTTTAATCCTACGGGCTTCGCTATGCCTAGGAATAAAGATTTGATGGCCCAACTAAGCCCCTTACCTTTACTCAGAGATCAAGAGGGTAGACTATACTTACCCCCTAAAGATAAACCCCACCCAACATACAAAGGCATTACAATAAAGAAATTGCTTAAGCGAAGTCCTGACCATAGTGATAGCCTAGTGTTAGCTATCTTTGGACTAACTATGAAATCTCAAACCAGAACGGCGGGATAGTATGGAATCGTCAGTAGTATCAGTGTTAGCTTATGTAGAAGGGGAATGGCTTGAGGTATTACAAAGCTCTGAACAAAGAGAAGAGGTTATGAATTTATTAGCGAAACAATTCCATGGTAGAAAAATACCCCTAGCCTCAAATCCACTACCTCTAGATATTAAGGACTATTATGACCCAATTAAAAATGGAAATTGACTGGAAAGCATATTTTGAGCAATTCCTAAATATACATGGTTCGCCAGTACCGAAACGATGTGAAGATACTGGAGAAGTGATTGAACTAGTATTCCAAGATGGATGGCGATATAAATCTATGACTCTAGATCATGGGGAGATACCTCCCCCAAATAATCATAAAGAATTGAAGAAGCTAAAAGAGTTTTGGGTATCATCCAGAACAAATACTCTACAAGATGATTTACTATACCATCAAAAATTGTTAGAGAAGTTCGCTAATTTGGAAACTACAGTAGAACATCCTCTACTGATAAAATCCCAATATCTAGGCGAAGTATCTAACCCTTTAGACCTAGAGATGGTAGAAGAAAAGATAGCCCTAATCAATCAAGAACTAGAATTTGTAGGAACTTCATTATGAATAGTATTAATCCAACCCCGGCATCTATGGCTCTAGGTGATGATTTTGTAGTAAATGAAATGATTCAAAACTTCTATGCTCTTAAGCGAGAAGACCTAACACAAAAAGATTTATTTGACCCTAGGAGAGATATTGATAAAGAGTGTGGATGGCCTGTTTATATTACCAACCTAGAATACAAGCTACTCTATGATAGAAACCCAATAGCTAATCGGGTTATCTCTCTAATGCCTTCAGAGTGTTGGGTTACTCAACCGGAAGTATATGAGAATAAAGAAGAAGACCCTACTGAATTCGAAGAAGCTTGGAAAGCTCTACCCTCTCAACTTTCTTCAGGAAATAGTTGGTATCAGCCTGGGAATAGCGAGGGTAATAAAATATGGAGCAAGCTACACCAACTTGATGAGATTAGTGGTATCTGTTCTTTTGGTATTTTATTTATTGGGTTCGATGATGGTCTACCCTACTATGAATCTGTGTTAGGTGTAGAAGAAATAAATTCTGCTCCTCAATCAGCAGTAGATGAAACCTCTAAAGAACCAATCAAGAATTTGCAACTAGTAGCCAATTCCGAAAGTGGAGTATATAAGTTAACTACTAACGTTGAAAAAACAGAAGGTAGAAAACTTACTTTCTTGCGACCATTGCCAGAAACTCAAGTACAGATAGAATCTTATGAGACAAATATCTCTAGTCCTAGGTATGGCAAACCTACGAGTTATTTACTAGACCTCACTGAAGCTGCTGATACTGCTCATGCGGCTCAAGGTGCTCCTGTAAGCTCATTTTCGGTTCATTGGTCTAGAGTGTTACATGTTGCCGAAAAAACTGTCACTAGCGAAGTATTTGGTACTCCTAGAGCACAACAAGTTTTTAACAATTTATTGAACATTCGAAAAATTAGTGGTAGCGG
>TARA_R110002110_G_scaffold193122_2_pt1 | contig 20749 bp, 29 predicted proteins | sample TARA_R110002110 | Tara Oceans TARA_R110002110 (sample SAMEA4397330) | marine metagenome | biome: Polar Biome; feature: [SRF] surface water layer (ENVO:00010504); material: water (ENVO:00002006), including particulate matter (ENVO:01000060) such as... | depth 5 m
ATAAGAGCTTCACTATTAGCCACACTTATTGCACCATCTATTGTATAATTTGAAGATGCAGTAGTTAATTGTGCAGGAGGAATCTCTGTACTTTGAATGTCGGTTGCTACCAATGAAGTTGAATAGGCAAGCCTTATGTCGTTGTTGTTAGAATCTTTTAAATCATATCCATCAACATAATTACCATACATTAGACGATTACCCATTATTGTTTGCGCCTTTGCAAACCTTGGTACGTTATCATATAGCCTTAATATTTCAGAACTTGCAAGAACAGTATATACTTTACTATTATCAAAATTAAAAGCCCATAGTGATTGGTCAGCTATTCCGTCCTGAGCTTTATCAAATTGTTGAATAACTCTAATTACTGTAGAGTTAGCTTCTTTAAATAATAAATCAAATCCTTTGACTAATGAATCTCCTGTATATATTTGAACCTGTGCAAGGTTGTAAAGATTAGTCATTCCGGAATTAAGATAATCTACTGCGCTAATACCAAATTGATTTGCTGTAAATGCAATCTCAGAAAAAGGAGACGTTGCACTATACTCACCATCTGCATACTTATATCTATAAGCAAAACAAATAAACTTATCCTCTAAGTAGTTATCCTCATCACCACTATTAGTTAGTGTAACTACAGGGGCATCTATAGGTGCTGCTTTAATTACTAATATATCATCAGCAATAAATTGGTCTATACCTGTTGCTCCTGCAGGACTTGGAATAGGATAACTTCTTGTTATGTTTATTTTTCTAGGAGGATTGTAGTCATCTGTAAAAAATAACATATCATCCACCATGTCTACTCCTGTAATTAAATATTGTGAGTTGAAATTTAATCTTGTAGAAGTATAAGTTGCATCATTACTTATACTAATGATGTGGTAATTTAGTAATGAGGTATTAACATTATAGGAAAGAATTAAATCACACTTGCCTGATTGCGCTCCTGCTACAGGAAAGTTAGAGTCAGTAACAAACCAATAGATTGTTTCTCTTGCTCCATCTTCAAATGCTCCAATACATTTTGCTGAGGTACTTAACTTCTGTCCATTAATTTCAATCTCAGTTAATGATGTATTTCCTTTTGTATTTTCAACAGAACCTATATCGCTATTCTCAGTAGAACCAAGGCGAACATTCATTGCATCCACGTACTCTCCTTGAGGTACAAGTCTCTCATCAAGAGACTTATTCATTCTACCTCTAATAAAATTTCTTTTTAAGTTAGGCATTCTACTTTATCCATTTATCTCTTCCACGTAGATTCATTAAGAGTCTACCCGGATGAATATTACTTATTCTAATCTTTGCGTTTCTTAGTAAAGCTGTTTTATTCTTCTGCGCTCGTCTTACAATATACTCTTGTACACCAAGCTTACTATTTAAAATGGCATACTGAATGTATGCATATATAAACTCTTCAAATAATTTATTAACAGTAACACTTGAGTCTACTCCATTCTCCATACCATCAGAAACGTATTCCAATATACAAGTTTCTCCTGACATATCCGAGCTAAAGTTTATTACACCACCTTTATTATCTACTCTAAAAGTAGGATTAAAGTTTGCAGTCTCAGTATTCAAACCAAATCTTGCCCCAATGTTATATTCAAAATACCAATCACCATCACAACAATATCCTTCCCTGTTGTTATAAGGACTCTGATTGTTTAGATAGATAGTTTTTTTACTGTTGGTAATCCTATCAAAGTCAAGCTGTGAATACTGTGGAGAAAGTGCATTCCCATTTAAGTCGAATAAGATTCTACAGTTTTGGTCTTGGAGATATGCACTTGCTCCATTAATCTGAATGTTCTCTGTAAGCGGTCTTAAATATCCATCCTTATATAAAGATATCCTAACCCAATTAACGTAGTCTGAGGGCAGCACAAAGCGTAATGTGTCGCATACATCAAGCTCTAGTGTTTTAATTTCTTTAAACGCATCATAGTTTAATTCCTGTATAGCTCTCTTTGCGTGAAATAAAATCTTATATCTCTCTTCATTATTTACTAACTCATGGTTCCCATTATACATTAACATGAAGTTGTTAACAACATCTTCTAAACTAACGTATTGGTATGAACCCCAATTAGCATTCTCAGGAACTGCTCCCGAGTTTTCATAATATGCGTACTGTGATATATATGCCATGGTCTATTGTTCTTCTTGAATGTTTTGTGTTTCTTCTCCTTTTGCAAACTGAACTACTTCAGTTTCTCTAATAGAGATTCCTGCGTACTCTAGTATCTTTACTACCAAGTTAGGCTCATCAGATAAAGGTAATTCAAAATCTTGATAATCCGCAGCAGTAGAATTAAATACAGGTTCACCGGATGTAATAGATATATAAGTCCACTTAGGGTCTTTAGGGTATCTAAAGTATTGACACTTAACTTCACCGTTAGCATCAATGGTAGTTGGATAAGCTGTAATTAAATTTCCTTCTAAAGTATATGCAGGAAAAGTTTCATTAGGTGCAGTAAGCATAGAGTTTACTAGCATTGTTATTTTACTATGCGTAACTTTCTCCATCTCTTTTAGCTTTACACCATTATTAAATAATAATTTATTTATAAGATAGTAATCACTTGGAGGAGTAAATGTGTTTGTTGCAACATGAGTTAAATCAGATGTTACAGAAAAAAATTCTATAACCTCAGCTAAAGACTTCTTGATGTCAGCCATTCCTGTGCCTGACTGTCTTGCATTCTCTTTGTTTATCTGATAGTTATAGTCATAAAAGTAATCTTCATATATATCTAGCTGTGCTTGTTTAGCATATAGATTAAAATCAGACGGAGATATATATCCGTAGTTATTTTTATTTAATACAGCTAACACTGTTGCTCTAACTGAATCTATCATTTGTAATCTTTTTACAAAGATAAAGAAAAAAAAAGAGGATGCATTTTTTTACATCCTCTAATAATAAAGCTATGGTTTTAATTAAGCTATAGCAATACCTGTAATGGTTACTGTTGCTCCTGCATTGTCAAGTAAGTCATTTACAGTTACGTCATACTTTGGATTAGTCCAAGAAGTTTGAAGTGCTGCAATTACTGAATCTTGGATACGGTCTCTTACAGACACATCATTAGCAGCCATGGCTGCACCGATAGTTAATGTAACAACATCTTGTGCTGCTGCGTTTCCGTAAGTAATAGTTACAGAAGTTGTACTTGCTTGTTCAATTAAAACGATTCCATCTACAGCAACTAGCTGTGATGTTTCTCCTGTCGCTGTGATAGGAATTGATAGAAATTTTTGCATGATATATAAATTTATGCGTTAATAAAAAAAATAATTATTCAAAGATAATTAAAATAAATTAAGCAAAAGTAATACTATTAAACTCTGCTTGCGCACTTTCCTCTCCATTAGTTAGAGTAATAGGAAGCTGCTTAGGTAAAGTAAAAACGCTAGTAGTAGGTGAAGAGTTTAGCAACTCCATCATTCTTGACTGCATATACTGTCGTACTTTTTTTACTCCTGCTGCATCTGATAAATTTAATGCACATCTTACAACTTTACCGCTAGATAATTGAAATTGTATTCCTGTGTTCTCACTCATTATGCTTACGAAAGATACATCTTCCATATTTATATTTATATATTCAGTTATACTTGATTCATATACTGCTAAAAATCTTACCATTTTAAAAGTTTAATCGGTTAATAATACCACAAAGATAATTAAAATAAATTAGTCTTCTAAGTTTGACTCAAGCATCTTCAGGTCTTCTATACCGTCCTCAGATTTTAAGTATGAACCTACCACATGGTATGGGTCCTCACCAAAAGGAACAACTAGCATTCTCTTTTTATTTGATGGTGTATTAAAATATACATCCTTCTGCTTGTTTCTAAAAGATAACAATCCTATTTTAAAAAATACTTTTACTTGTGAAGTGTGAGTCAACTCAGGGTCAGATAATACCTCTAAAAAATTATAAGGTTGGTTCCTTGCATAAACAAGTATATCTCTTTTTAATTCTGCTGTTGAAACTGTATCCGGGTCAATACCAAATAACACTCTTGATACCATCTCAAGTTGTGACATGGATAGTTCTCTTGCTTGTATCAAAGCATCTACCTCTACGTTTAACTCTTCTATATCTTCTTGAGCATCTTTCTCATCATCCACCTCTTCAAATACCACATCTCTTTGTGGATGTAGATATAAAAATTCCTGCAATACAGGATTGGTAGAAGCTACTGTTAAGAAACCATCCTCAAATACTATTGGTTCAAGTATTACATTCCCATCCTGCTCATCCTCGAAAGGAGTTTTTTGATTAGCAGCATAGCGTAATGCTCGATTGGTATTTGTTTTTGGGTCGAAGTAAAGTAAAGCGGAACGTCTAGTGTGACGAGTTGGTAGCATATAAGATAAAGGTGCTACATCATTTTTTAATTTGTAATGTTTAGTTACAAGGGTCTTGTTGTTTTTCATTTGATTAGATTTAAAATTTATAATAAAAAAAAGGGAGGGGGTTAACCCTCCCTAATATTTGTTCTTAGTCTTTCATGATAAAGAAGTTGTTCGCTCCAAGCGTACAAACTGCTCTTTCAGATAGGAAGTTAACTTCCATTGCATCTAAGTCAGAAGTTCTTGCACCTCCGGCTGAACCTGTAATCCAAGTTTTGTATCGTCTGTCTTCTGTTTCAGAAGCTCTGTAACGTACGTGTAAGAAAGGACGCTTTGCATTCTTTCCAAGGATTTGGTCATATACAGATGTTGAACCTGCAGGAACTAAAAGTCCATTGATTCCTACACCTGCTCCGTCAATACCACCTCTCATTGTTGGGTCATTTAAGTATTTCCAATCTGTCTTGTAAAAGTCATATCCTCTTCTGAATCCTGAGAATCCTAAGTTAAGAGCCATCTCTTCGTCATTGTCAAATAGTCCGTAAGACGTACCACCTGCTCCGTAAGAGTTTTGTGCTGCTAACATATCATCTACATCAAATCCAAACTGCCGATTCAAGAAGATAACATTCTCTTCGATTGCACCTTGCTTGTCTAATCTTTGGATAATAGAATCGAAATCACCTAGAGTTTGTGGACTACCACCACCCCAAACATTTCCTCTGTTCTCTACAACGTGGAAGATACCTTCTGAACCTGTAGTTGCACCACCAAATAAAGCTGATGCAGGAGTACCACCAACTGCAGGAGAAGCAGGAACTGCTTCAAGCATTGCTGTTTCTAAGTAATCCTCAAAACGTAGTCTTGTTTCATGCTCAGATTTTAAATACCATAGGTATCCGTTTGCTCCATTTTCAGTTGATACTTCAACCCATCCGATTTGTGCCATATCAGAACCTGATACTGCATACTTATCTTTTATGATGATTGGTTTGTTGTCAAAGAATACATCTTCAGCTTCTAAGCTTCCAACCATTCCCTGTGTTCCTTTTCCAAATTCAGAACCATATACAAATAGTGTGATGTTAGCTGTACCACCTGCCCATGGCTGACCGCCTGACTCGTAGTAACTAATTGTAACTTGACCTGCTGCTGTACCACCTGTGTCAGGAACTGCTGTAATCAATCCTTTTACAGATTGGTTTCCTGCTTGATTAACAAGCATTACAGTTTGACCTGCACGTAATGCGATTCCTGTTACGTTAGCATCATTAACAGTGTAAGTGTTAGATAACACATTCGCTGCACCTGCTGCTGCTGTCATTGCTGTATACTTTGTATGTAATCTTCCTTGCTCTGCCCATTTGATAAGGTCAGAGTTAGATGGCATCTCTGCTCCTACTAAACGTAAGAAAGATGCTACTGTTCTGTTACCATATCTTTCAAATTCTTTCTCATATGTATCAGGTAGATACTGATTCAAGAAATTAAAGTTGGTAATATAGTTGGACGCTAATGCGACCTGTTCTGCTGAGGGTTGTAAATCAAACCCCGGTACTGCTTGTACTGCCATTTTTTTAAGTTTTTAATTTTTAAATTTTCTTTATACTTCTAATTTTTAATCCGCGACCTGAGTCAGGATTGACGGACCTAATCTTCATTCCCCCCTTCGTTGTAGTCTCAGGTGCTTTGCGTGTTGTCATACTGACATTCTTTTGCTTACGCATTACATCATCCACTGCTACTGCTTGCCCTTGTTCATAAAAGAACTTGGCAAACTTGTCAGGGTTCATTGCAATAGATAAAGCTCTATGGTATCCTGCCGCATCATTAATTAAACCCTTGTCATCCAAAAATTTATTATAAAAATTTGAAAGGTCATTCTGAGTTTTCTTTAACTCTGCTGCATCTCCCGGAGAATATGTAATGTCTTTACCATCTAAAGTGAACTCAAAACCTTTGAACTCTGTGTTAAAAACTTCATTGGTTTTTTTCTCAAACCAATCACTCTTACGTTTGTTCTCCTCGCGATACGATTTCGCATCATCTAAATACTGCCTATACTCTTCTTGTTGCTTCTTCGCTTCTTCAGACATCCCAACCGTACTTGACTCAAGAGGTTGTTTATACGTCTCCTTCTGCTCAGTAAAAAACTTTCGAGCTTTAGCAATTTCTTTTTTCTTTGATAGCCTTTGTTTTCTTATAAACTTTTCTTCATCAATGTCTTCATCATATGAATACTCGTCTATCATATCCTTTACGTCATCACGGTCTATACCGTCTTCAGTAGTTAGATAATACTCTGCTAACAATTTATCGTCTTCCATTGAAGTAAAGTCTTGTTGTAACTTAACATAATCTTCAATGCCACGACCTGTATCTTTTTTATACTTAAAGTAAGCGGCTACATCTTCAGGTAATTCTTCTGATGTCTCACGCTCTGTCATCAACTCATCAAATGAGTTAATATCTTTTCCGTATCTTTTCCCAATATATGAAAGAACGTCTTCATCCGTTAAGGATGATTCTGTTTGTTGTTCTTCTGTTGGAGTTGTTTCTTCTGTAGTACCTTCAACATTTGCTACCTCCTCCTTATCTGCCGAATCTTCAAATTGTTCTTCGTGCTTTTCAAGTAATTCTTTTTCTACTTCTTGTACGCTTTTACTTTCCGTACCGTCTAATGCTTTTACTTTTATTTCCATTTGATTTAATTTTGTTACAAAGTTACACAAAAAATACTACAATTTTTTAGCTACCTTGGATTGAACTCTGCAAAGTCAAATCCGTCTAAGCTATCCTCATTAGATTCAAAAGTTTGAGGTGGTAGATTATTCTGTCTTTGATTGATTAGTTTTGATTGTTGATTATTCTGTTGAGTTATACGACCTGCTTTAGCATCTTCTCTTTCATTCTCTCTTTCTTTCAAAGCTTTCTCGCTTATATCACGAAGACCCATATTATAATTAAACTCTTCAGCCATAAGCTCACGCTTTAATGCTGCTTCCGCTTGCATCTTTTGAATCTCCATTTGAATCTCAGCCTGTTTTATTTTCATCTTCGATTGAGTTTCCATTTCAATTCTTTGCATTTCAGTTTGAGATTTCATCTGCTGCACTTTCATTTGCTGTTGTGCTTGCATCTGCTGTTGCATCATAGCCATCTTATCATCATGGTCTTGCTTTTGAGTACGCTTCATCTTTAATAATTGAGTCGCAAGTTTTATATTCTTTACTTCTCTAATGTCAATAGCATCCTCAAGATTAATATCTTTTTGTGATAATGCCATCTGAATGTTTTGCTCAAGCATAGCCTTCTGCTCTTCATCCGGACTAATCTCTATAAAAATACCAAAGTCATATATATATAAATCTCTTATTTCTTTTAACAATGAAACATTATACTTACCTATTTGATTTGTAAACTCTTCTGCAAAATTAGAATACTCTAATAAGTCAGCCACTCTGTATGTTAATCCTTCTGATAAAGTCCTCATTAAATATAAACTACTGTTTAGGATGTGTCGTGTAGCTGTATTAGAATTTAATGCTGCTAGTTTTTGAACACCAACTAATGCATCAGGGTTTGGTGTAGAACCATCTCTAGCTTCATTAAGCCCTGTCACATCTCTAATCATATTCAAGTAATGATTGTAGTTGTTAACTAACATTTGTAACTTGGATGCACCTGAGTTAGTATTTAATTCTTTAATAGGAACCCGTGCTTGATTAAACTCACCGTCTTGTGTATAGCTTCTACCTATTACACTACCCGTTTGAAAGTATAATCTTAAAGCATCTTCAGGATTGTAGGCATTACCTGTTCCTAAGTCTACTTCATTTAATCCGTCAGCATCTATGAACACACCGTCAGGGACGACTCTCGCTAATACTTGTTGTATTTTTAAATGAGTAATCTGAATCAAGTCAGCAAATGGAATCATTCTCCTTACAAGAGACTCAATGTTTCCTTTATACATTCTTGGAGCTACCGCTACGTAGTTAGGTAACGCATGTTGACTAGCTGACTTTGGTCTAACCATGTTACGAGCTAACTCCCACTTTAATATAGTGTTAGTCCCCATAACCATAACACCATTATACCACACATCAATAGTCTTTTCTATTTTCTCGAAGTTTCCTTCTTGCATCATTTCTTCCGGTGGATTAAACGTATCGTCTTTCTCAATAACTCTACTCCCTCCTCCATCTAACAATTTCTTTTTATATACAGTCTTCTTAGTTGTCTTATAATTAAAGTAAAGCAACGTGCAAGTATCTTTATAGAACAAGCTGTTCTCATAGAACTGAGCTACATTATAATAGTTATACCAATTCTGACTATACTGACTAATCTTTTCTAAATCATCATTAGTTAAGTCAGGGTCTATCTTCATTAGCTCTGTAATCCCTATGGTTTTAATTTCCCCCCAATAGAAACAATCCTTAAAGTGTGGGTCTTCAGTATAACTATATACCATATTAGCAGGGTCAACATAAGATATTTCAATACCACTTCCTATTAAGAACTCATGCTTTAACATTGAAACCCCTAACACCATTAAGTCATAGTCACATCTTTTACGAATATCATTATAGTGATTAGATTCAAGCACAGTACTAATAGCTTCTTCCTCTGCTATCTCAATAGCCGGCTTGTAGTTAAGCTGCATATACAATGCTAACTCTTCATCTGTACTTGGTAATTCTTCTTCAGGCATTACAAAAGAATCTATACCTGACTTTTCTCTAGTTAGTTGAATTAGTTCCTTACCAACCATTTGCTTTTCAATCATGTCTTGATACTTACTTCTCTTTGCTTGTGACATTGCATCTTGTGCATATGCATTTACTTTGAAAACTCTATCAGACATTCCGTTAACAACTATATCAACGAACTTGGGAATAATAGGAACAGGTGTCCAATCTAAATTAAGATATGACAAGTCACCATCAATAGCTAATTCATTTTTGTATTTACCTATTGATTGTTCTCCTCGTGCATATAACCTTAGTCTATTAAAGTTAGCCATCTGATTATAAAACCTACATTGGTTTCCATCTTTTCTAAACCACTCATACTGAATAGCTTGACCTATCTGTAATCCATATTCGTCTGTTGCTTTTTTGGCATCCGAGACAAACTGATTTGGAAACCCTACGTCATTTATATTTATCTTAACCTCTTTCATCTATTTTATTAATTCACTATACGTTCCTTTATTCTTATACCTTGCAAAGTTAATGCTTATTTTTGACTCTTTTTTTCAGGCTGATACAAGTGTTTTTGTATAGCCATTACAGCTAACCCCGAACTAATTGTTGCATCATACTTTGTTCTATTATTAATATCAAACTTTGCCCAATCTTCTAATGTCCTTGTAAATATCATTGACCCCATTTCATCAGCAGGTCTATAAGTACCTTCCATATCTAACCCTACATACTTCTCAATATAAGATTCAACTGCGGATGCGTGAGACTGCTTAACGTCTTCAGAACTGTTAGGTATACCACCGAGTTCTCTTTCTGTCTTAGAGAGCTTGTTATATACCTTGTCGGGTCTATTCATTGAGAACCCTCTATATCCTCTGTTCTTAAAATGGTATAGTAGTCTTGGTTTATTGTTCTCTGCAAGTATAGGCATGCCATAAAACACACAAGCCATTAAGACTTCTTCAAAGAATATCTCTGCAGTTTGTGGTCGTGCAACATACTGTAAGAAGAACTCATTGCTTGGTGCATTATCCATGTTGAATTTAGTTACACCATGTAACGCACCGTTAGAACCACCACCACCTACAACTCCTGATATGTCATATGAGTCACAACCAAAAGCACCTAAGTGTTCATTGCCCGGATATTTGATTCCGTTCTTTATTATAATTCTATTTTGCATTCCTTTCTCAGGTGTCCAACTCACAATAAACCTACCTCTCTTGTCAGGACTAAACACAACCTTAGTATCTTTTTCTCCATTCAACCAATGAAATGAACCTCTTGTTGAATGTTGCTCCTTTATTAAGGAGTCATTGTAATCTATCTGCTGATATATCTTTGTAAGATTAAATAAAGATGCCTTGCTCTCATCTCTAAATGCGTGTGACTCAGTACGAGGAAACTGTCTGTAAAATTCATTCAATGCATCAGGGTCTCCCTTCAATGAGTGAACTTCATTCTCCCAATAGTCTATTGCACCAAAGTCAATCATCTCATCATCTACTCCTCTGATATTTTTCTTTGGAGTTCTAAATACAGGGAAGCCATACCTATCTATAAAGCCTTCCATATTCCACTCCATAGGAACAAACAAAGAATACATACCACTCTTTGTCATTCCATTAGAATTTCTTTTCATTACATTGGAACTTTCGTATAACTTTTTAAAGTTGCTACCCCCCTTGTTTAATGCATTAGATGTTGAACCCATCATACACTTACCTATAATCTTACTACCTAAACGTAAACAAGTTTTAGTTACCCTCCAATTATTTAGTATATCATTTGGCTTTAGCCACTTACCACTCTCATCATGCACAAGTAATAATAATTTCTCACCATCATAAGAGTTGTCGTCTGTATTCTTCCAATCTATTGTAGTATCTAAACCTTCCATCTCCTCGCTACCTACCTCATGCATATTCTTTTTGGTAATCTTAGAAGCAGGAACTCTGTAAGCTAACTCAGTCTTTGGTCTGTCCATACCATCTTGAATAGGTTTAAAAAAGAATGGTAAGTGTTGTGATATTGGAACTACCTTATCGGTAAACATTTTCTTTGCATCCGAACCTGTCTTAGATAATATACCTACCCTTGAATCTCTTGCCATTGTTGCAGTGTTAACTGCTTCGGCTGAACCCATGAATGAAAATCCTGAACGTCTTATCTTTAGATATACCATTCCAAAACATCTCTTGTCTGCTTTGCACGCTTCCCAATAAATAAAAAATATCCTATTTGCTTCTCGGTAATCGGGATAACCTATATCAATCTTAGTCCACTGTAAATACATATAGTGTACCCCTGTTATATAAGTAGTCTTTCCGTTATTGTTAAACCAATAACCATTGTCTCTTCTATCAAACTCTTCCTCAATATAATCAACCCATGTGTCCTTAAAATCTCGTGGCATTTCATTCCATTGGAATATAGTATTTATTCGTTCTAATGATTTAGGATAATCCTGTCTCTCCCAATAAGAGTTGTCTCGTGTGACGAGACTCTTTGGTGAAGATGGTAAAGCAATATAAAGCCCACTTATGTAAACAACATCCCCAATAGTTCCGTCCTTAGATATAACAATAACTTCATGTTCTTTATTATACCCATACGCCCAAGACTTCCTCTTGTTATTTTTTTTAACATGAGACTCAGGTATGTAATCTTTAACTACCGTATATAAACTATTTAGACTTTCTTTCTGCAAATCCTTGTTTTGTATCTGTTCGTTGTATTCCTTTGCTTTCGTATTCTAGTTTCTCTTTCTCTTCTTCAATACGTTTTAATATATCAAACGCATCCATTATAGCTAACTTCTTTGTAGCTGCAGCGTTCTTTAATCTATCCGCAGCAAGCTCATCTTCAGGGTCAGGCTTTATTATTTCTTCCTGTGCTACCTTTATTAATTCCTTAACAGCTTTCTTTGCTGCTTCTATTATTTGTAGTTTAAGTTTATTTGATTCCATTAGATTATAAATGTTATATTGTTAGTAAACATTCTGTACAATACCTCATCATCAATACGGAACTCATACTCACTCTCAGGTTGGAATGACACCTCATCCCCCTCTTGCACACCAAATACTTCTAACTCCTTATTAATATACTTAACCTTTCCCATCAACGGCTCTGTTACTCCTCTCTTCTTTAAGAAAGAATCTTTCACAGGTATAGGTTTAATAAAACAATTCCTTCCATGAGCGTTCCACTTCCCATTCTTTTTATACATATAGAACTGCTCGTCTTCAATAAAGAACAAATCATCCTTAAAAAAACTTTTACCACTCTGCCTTCTGCCCTTCATGTCATTATAAAACTTAAAGACATTGTGATGAACAAGTAGAACATCTCCTTTCTCTATCTCTCCTTTATAGTTTAAAGGTACAGATATTACTTCAGCTTCTCTATTAGATGCTGAAACATCTTCTTCTGAAGTGCTAGTAATAAACTCTAGTCCCCCAATTTCTTTAGTGTTGTTATACCTCTTCCCTTTTATAGGACGAACTATAAACCTGTCCGGTGATTGCATTTAATTTTATTTAATTATAAGTGCAGTGGTTGTTACACCACTAACAAAACCTGCTGCTAACCAAAATAACTTTCGGTCATAAAATTTCTTCTCATCTTTTATTACAACATTACCTAATCCTGTAGTTTTAATGTAAGGGTTTGAATGCTCAACACTTACAATAGGTAATGGCTTTTTAAATATTCCTTGTGACTTAATACCAACACTAATATTAGTTTGATTAAAGACATTCAAACTATCTAACACTACACCAAAAGGTTTGATGTGTCCCCCTATATTAAAAAACTCTCTTGATATTTTAAATTTTCTTGGGATTGTTAAGTCAGCTATATGCTGATTGCTATCTACATACACTGTGTCATGCTGTGTAATAAGACTATCTTTTATAAAAGGAATAAACACACTGTCAAGTCTTGTTACAGTTCTTACACGCACTTGACTTTGTAGGTGCTTTAAATCAACATAGGCTACCAATCCATTGTTGATAGCCTGTTTTTGGGTTAATATCACTTGCTCTTGTTGAGCAATTAACTTACCGTTATTATCTTGTATAAGTTCAAACTCCTGTTCGTGTAGCTGAAATTTTTCAATTTGCTTTTCGTAGTCTTTGAGTTTATTATAACTTCTTATTGCAGAGCATCCACTCATGCATAACAAGAGAATTAATATTGCTAGTGCTATATTACGTACAGTAAATATGTCATCTTTATTTTTCTCCATCTTTAGGTAGAGCAATTAAAGAATCTTTAGAGCGTAAGAATAACAGTGATACTGCTAGCCATCCACTCATGTCTTTGCTGTCAGCTTTACCTGTGTAAATCATTACTAGGCAAAATGCCATGATTAACAACCCAATAATAGTTGTTACATAATTTGATACTATTCGTGTTTTCATAATTAAAAGTTTATGTTATACTCTATTGAAATAGGAATGGGAGAAGTAAACTCTTTCCATAAAACTACTTCATTGGATTTTATAATCCAAATCTTAAATGATTTTTTCATCTCATCAAACTGAATAAGATGTATTTTGTAACTTCCGTTTAGAACGTCTTGCCCTACTAAGTAGTGCATAGCTCCGGACTTGTAGTCAGGTCCAACAGAAATCTTTCTAATATCCATTATTGTTTTATCATTAGGATACCTGCAACATTTAATGGAGCTGCTGCGGTACCGTCAGTCTGATAAACATCTCCTGTTGTAAGAGCTGCTGCTGCTGCTTCATTTGCAAAGGCTTGAAGGGTAGGAAGCTTTAAAGCATTAGCTGCTTTACCTTTCAAGTAAGTGTCTGCTGATATAAACCCTACTGCTTCTATATCTGTTCCTGAAGTAATAGATAGGGTAGAGCTAATACCTCCTGTTATAGTAACTGTACCTGTACGTGTAATGTTTCCTGTTCCCGTGAAGTCTCCTGTTAAAATTATATTATTAGTTGCAGTATTCCCTGCCGTAAGTACATCAGCTAAAGGTATTGCTGTAGGACTTACTGTCTTCCACACTAAAGCATTGCCCGGTGATGATTTAGCAAGGTACTGTCCTGCTGTACCTGTTGATGCGGCTGTATCTTGAATGTTAGTTAATATACCTAATGCACTTGTTAATGATACTGCAGCTTCCATTGTTTGTGATGACATTAAAGCTGTAGCTGTATAGTTAGTTGCAGTAATATCTCCTGTAAGGATGATACTATTAGTTGCAGTATTACCTGCTGCTAATACTTCTGCTAATGTATTATCACCCACAGTTTCCCATGCCAAAGCATTTGCTGCTGACTTCTTTAATGATTGCCCTGCCGTACCAAAGTTACCTGCGTTATCTCTTATGTCAGTTGGAACTGAAACAGTAGAAGTTATAATTCCTGTAGCCCCTGTTAATGTAATAGAGTTAGCTGCAGAGTTTCCTGCCGCTAGTACATTAGCCAAAGTGTCAGCACTACCTGCTCCCCACTCTAATGCATTTGCTGCATTCTTTACTAAGTGTTGTCCAACTGTTCCTGTGTTGCCTGCTGCATCTTGAAGATTAGCAGGAATAATAGTTGTACAAGTAATGTTTCCTGTTAAAACAATATTGTTGGTTGCTGTGTTACCTGCAGTTAATACTTCTGCTAAAGTATCTGCAGGAGTTAAAGCAACTACAGAACCAATCGTAAATGTTTTGGTTGCGTTGCTATCATTAATATCTGTACCTATGAGTAAGTCTCCATCTGCAGGTGCAGTTGTAGGATAGGCACTAGTGTTACTTATCTTTGACATATTATTTCTTTTCTGTCACCTCTCCTGTTTGTAAGTTAATAACAGAATCAGCTCCGTATTTACTAATTAATTTTTGTTCTTCTTCAGCAAATGAACTCCTGAGATTATCCATCTCTTTTAACATCCCATGTCTTTTAAGTTCCATTTCACCTAAAGCCATCTTTGCTTGTGAAAAAGCATTGTTTAATTCTTGAACTCGTGCGAGTTCTTCTGTAGTTAATTTCATTGTATTAGATTTTATACAAAGATAACTAAATAAAATTATAGTAAATCACTTTCTAAGAGAAGGGTATATGTAAAACTATTACCATACAAACGTGATGAGGTATTACATAATGCCATGAAATCATTAAAGTCATATAAAGACTTAAAGACCTGACAACCTGCACTGTATTTATCTACGTGTTCTTTCTCATGATAAGGATGTGAACGGTGAATGTTTATTCCAAACATACCCCACTCTTTTGTTACATCATCAAAGTCTAGTATTTGGTCTTTGTTATTATCCCGATATACTTCCACGTTTGCTAGTCGCTGACACAGAGCTTCGTACCTTGTAGTTCCATGACCATCAATCTTATATGTACTTCTATATTGATTAGGTACAAGTAGTGCTGTCCCCTTCTTATTCATTGGATGCTCCAACCAATACAACCCTGCATCAGTGGTGATTTGAAACTCATCAATCACCCACTTATCAAACTTCTTATATATAACAAGCATATAGTCATCAAAGTTATTGGCTTCTTGGATAGGGCTTCTTACTCCTATTATGTTTAAGTTGTAGTTTCCTTTTGTGAAGAATGCATATTTCTTTTCTGCAAACACGTCCTGTACCTTGCCTATGGCAATCTTATCTATTAGAGTCATATTATCTTTTAAGTTCGTAAAGTCTTTCCTCCATTTGATTGAGACGTTCTTTTATCTCAACTATTTCTTCTTTGATATATTGCATATTAGCATCCAAATGGATGATTGTTTCTCTTACAATCTTATCATTCTTTTGTTTGGGTAGAGTCTTTGCTTCTTCTATCTGTGCGTCTAGGTGATACCATACACCTGCAATGAAAAAAACAGTTGTTACTAAAGTTATAAGGTTTCCAATAGTAAATGTTAGTTTTGTTTTTTCTGATAGAATCATGACATAAAAATTGTCTATTAATTAATTATCACAAATATACAAAAAAAAATTATGGCTCATTACTTTGCCATGGTTCTTGACGAGTAAGTGTTAGTATTTCTTCATAGGTATATATTCCATCCGGAATAATTGTGCCATCTTCAATAAAGGTAGGCTCAGTATTCCAACTAAGTATAAACAGAGTAGACGGTATATTTTTTCTAACAGTGTCTGCATTTGTTTGTGCCACTTGAGAAAAATCTACTTCTCCAATGTCTTGAATAGGAATAGTAGCGTATGTTTTATATATTGTCTTTAAACTCATTTTATTTTATTAAGGTGCGTTTTGTATAAATGAAGCTCCATTATATAGTGTTGAATCTAAACTTCCTGCTTCATCTGTGATTAATGTTCCTGAACCTCCATTATTATCACCATTACGATAATAATGAACAAGGTCGGCTGTTCCTGTAAGGTCAGTAGGAGTTCCTCCATTATATATATCACTTACTTCAGTAGCACTTAATGTTTTTGTAAACATAGATACCTCATCAATTTGACCATCAAAAAAATATCTATAAGCACTCGCACCATTCCAAATTCTTCCCATTTCAAAAGTAGTGCCACTTATTGTATTTAAACTACTACCTGCACCAAACTTAATACCTGCCGTTAGTTCTACTCCATCTTTATATAATTTACCCCTATTAGCAGATGTTCCTTGTGTACCATCATAAGTTCCTGCAAAATGATACCATGTACCTGCAACAATAGTAAAGTTACCTGAATCTCTTATAGATACATTTCCATTTATATAAAAATCACATCTTTGATTATTAAAAAATTGAAAATGCATTAATCTATTACCTGAAGTAGTATTGCCATATATAACAATGGGAGCCTGCCATCCAAGAGCAACATTATCAAACTTAATCCAAAAACTCCATGAAGCGTTTTGCAAACCATTGAAAGTTGTCATTGCTGCAGTATCAGCATATTGAGTTACTCCGTCAAACTGAGCAGACCATTCATTAGTGAAAGCTCCACCACCACCACCGCCAACAGCAGGACCGCCACCTGTAATGGCGTTACCTATCATATTAGCTAGTCCCTGTCCTACCATAATGCTAGAATAGAAGCGGCTGTAGTATTTGTCTTGTAAACTCTTAGTACATTCACAGGCATGAACTGTCCTGCGTTTACTCCTACAAAAAGAATCTTAGGGTCACCACCTGCAGTATCTACCTCAATATTTGTACCACCTGCTACATCACCTATATACAAGCAACATCCGTTCTGCGGATTGTCCACCTGTGAAAAGATTCTATATGGTAGTCCTGTGTTGAAAAGAGTAGCTGCACCTGAACTTGAGTTCTCTACCTCAAGAGTAGTAGCATTAACTACTTCTTTTACTGTAGCAGCTAATGTCCAATTACTTGTTCCTCCTGTTGTTGCATATATAATATCACCTACCTTTATCTTATCATCTAAGAATGTAGCGTTAGAATCAATTAGTTGATTGGCTGCTCTACCATCTGAGGTAGAAATTCCATTAGCAGCTACTGCTGCAGGGTTAGGAATATTAATTGCATCTGCAGGTACTACCTGTAATACTCTGCCGGCTTGTAATTTTTGGTATGCCATGATTAGTCTTGTCTTTTATAACTACGTTTTGTTGTAGTTTTTCTAGGATTTTGTTTTATAGTTTTTGTGTACATATACTTATTTGTTCCTTTCATAGTCTTTGTAGTTTGTCTCTTCTTTTTGAAAGGGTAATTGTTAGTTGGTTCTACTTCTCTGCTTTTTGAAGAAATTGTTTTTTGACCTTTAGTGACTACTTTTCCTTTACTTTTACTAACACCGTATACTTTACTTTTGCTTCGAGTTACAGCAGTGCCGTCTTTTTTATATCGAGTCACGTCTTTTCCTTTCATCAAGTTTTTTATTCCTCCTGCAGGGTCTTTGGTTTTATCGCTAGTAACCTCTTTTTTAACTTTACCATCTTTACCACGAACAGTTTTTCTTTTATAAGTTACATTACCTCTTCCCTCACTAATTACTCTTTTGGTTTTAGTTACTCTTTTTTTCTTCTTTCCGTCACCCGGAAGTGGAGTGGTTGCTAATGGTTGACTTATTCTATATGCCATGATTTTTATTTTTTTATTTCTTATATGGGATTATTCTGTTTAAGGTATCTCTTCTTTTACCACAACCACAATCTTCAATACCGGCAGCTTTAGTTACTTTCTCGACAACTTTCTTTATACCTGTCTTTGTAGTAAACTTCTCTACTGAATCTCCGAAACCTTTTGACTTATGCATTACTTCTTGATTAAACCTGTAAGATGTTTACCTACATAGTTCACACACTCAGGATGCTTATGACGATAAGACATTCCTTTGTCTGCTCCATAAGAGTGACCGTAATCTTTTTTAGACATAGCCTTGCTTTCGTCTCTTCTTGATTTCATTGATTGACTGTGTGCGCCTTTGTGTCTTCCACCTATTGACTCATCAAGTCTTGCGTTATAACCTTGCTTTTTCATTTTAAAATATTTTTGTTTGAACAAAGATAATGATATTTTTTTATATGCTTTCGATTGATGCAAACCGACTAAAGAACTTCTTACGTCTATCAGAAGATTTATTTCTTCTAGGTCTGTTAGACATTTTGTTTTTATACATACTATAAAGTTTCTGAGCTTCAGGAGAAACAGGTTTTGTTTTCTTCTTATTCTCTTTCTTTTCTTCCTTTACTTTTTCAGTAGCAGTTGTCTTTAACTTTTTATCTTCAGCCCTCCAATCAAAGTCTTTATACTTTTCTTTTTTCTTTTCTTTTTTATCAGCCATGACTTATCTTTTTTTTCTTTTCTTTTCTCTATCCTCTATATTAATAGAACGATTCTCAAGTCGTGCTGCTTTCTTTAATAATCGAGTAGCCTTCTTATCTCTACCTTCATCCACAGCTTTCCTTCCTTTACGTGCTACTTTTTGAGAACGCTTATAAACTTTCTCCGACCTTTTTCTCTTAGCTGCTTTCCTTAGTGCTGAGGTTTTCATAATTAAAACATTGTAGTGTGTGAATGTACCATAGCATTCATCCTCTCTCTATTAAGAAAGGATATGAATGCGTGTATTTGGTTTAGCTTCTTTATCATTAATAACTATATTTAGTCTTAACTCTTACTGAGCCATCCTTATTAGTTATCTTTTTAGATTTATAAGAAGAATGCTTTCCTCCTTTTTTCTTTCTAGTTTCTATAAGTTTACCACTTCTTCTTTCTACTGACTTAACTTTACTACCATCCTTGTCTGTATATTTAACAACAGTTCTTTTTTTCTTTGTTGGTTTTGTAACTAAAGTATTAGGTCCTTTAGATTTAACTTCTGTTGCCGCTCTAGTAGCTGCAGGCTTTTTAGATGTGGTTGATTTAATATATCTTTTTCTTCTTCTGTTTCTTCTTTGGTCCTTTGTTTCTTTCGGTATTGTTTTAGTAACTTTCTTTAGCTCTACTACTGTTTTTAATCCTTTAGTTTTCTTTTTTTTCTTGTCATCTCCATTAGGACTTGGACTCGTTGCAAGGGGTTGACTTACTCTATATGCCATGATTTATGTTTTTAAATTAATATCTTTGTTTCTACAAATTTAATTAAATTTATTTTAATGGCTAAAGATGACTACCTAAAGTATTGGAGAGTGATACGATACTATACCATGCAGAAATATAAGCTCAAGACTGCTGAACTTGAGATGCTACTCTTCTTACGCTCAGAGAAATATTTTACAAAACAAAAGTTTAAAGAGTTTGATGAACTACTACCTTGGAGAGAAAGAAGGTTTGAAGAACTACTACGTGATGGATGGATTGAAGTTTTCTCAAAGAAAAAAAATCACACTCACAAAACAATATACAAACTATCGCTTAGGTCACAACGTATGATGACTAATATGTATAACCAACTTAGTGGTGAGGAACTATCTGAAGAACCTTACGTCAATCCTATATTTAAAAAGAAAGTTAAGTACACCGATAAGGTGTACCGTAATATGATTAAGAAGATGAATAAGATTACAAGACAACAACAACGTCCCTCTCAAGAATCACAGTCACCGGATTATCCTCAATGAGCATAGTATACCCTGACCTCTTATCATAGTATATCACATCACCCTCCTTAATGTCATGAACCTCAGTACCCGGCTTTACTACTGTAGCCTTTTTGTATCTAAACCCCTCAACATCTTCTGCAGATAATAATAATCCTGATTGTGTCTTTACCTCCTCGTCAATCTTGTTGACTAAAATATATTTATTAATTGGTTTCATAACTGCGTGCCATTGTGATTATTGCGTTTGTACTTAGGATTGTTGTCGCTACCGACATTGCATTTACTAATGCGTTCTTAGTTACCTTGGTCGGGTCAACTATACCCATGTCAACTAAGTTACCTGTCCTCTCATTCTTCACGTCATACCCATGGTTCTGTGGTGGTGTTGTTTTATATATCTTGTTAAAGTCTTTACCTGCGTTCTCAAGTATCTGTCTTGCCGGAGCCTGTAAAGCAAACTTCATTATCCAACCTGCCACGTCAAGGTTCTTATCATCACCTGCATCTCCACCAAAGGTTGATGCGTATTTCAATAACGCTACCCCTCCTCCCGGAAGTACTCCCTCCTCAAGAGCAGAACGTACTGCACATACTGCATCATCAACTCTATCATACAACTCCTTCTGTTGTATGTCTGT
>TARA_R110002110_G_scaffold29399_2_pt1 | contig 20745 bp, 17 predicted proteins | sample TARA_R110002110 | Tara Oceans TARA_R110002110 (sample SAMEA4397330) | marine metagenome | biome: Polar Biome; feature: [SRF] surface water layer (ENVO:00010504); material: water (ENVO:00002006), including particulate matter (ENVO:01000060) such as... | depth 5 m
CCTTACCGCGCAGGTTTTCAGCCAGTCGTGCCAGCTCGTTACTGGAGCCGGCTATCTGATTGGCTGAGGTCGCGGACTGATCACCGATATCGCGGATGGCGGTGACATTCTGATTGATCTCTTCGGCGACCGAGGTCTGTTGTTCCGCCGCTGTGGCGATCTGACTGTTGAGCTGGCGGATATCGTTTACCGCACTGGCGATGGCCGTAATGCTCTGACCGGTATCCCGGGCATTATCCAACGTGCGGTTGGCCAGTTCTGCGCCAGCTTCCATGGTTTTGACCGATTCGGCCGCGCTGTTCACCAGTTGAGTGATCAGGGTATCGATCTCTGACGCGGAATTTTGCGTGCGTTGGGCCAGAGCACGAACTTCATCGGCGACGACCGCAAAACCACGTCCCTGATCGCCAGCCCGGGCCGCCTCAATGGCGGCGTTCAAAGCCAGAAGATTGGTCTGATCTGCCACTGATTTAATCACATCAAGCACCGAGCCGATGTTCTGGGTATCCGTCTGCAGACCCTGAATGCGTTTCGCCGCTTTGCTTACTTCGTCGTGGAGGGAAGCCACCAGAGACAAGGTGCTTCCAACTGCCTTTTCCCCCACTCTGGCCTTGTCGCTGGCGCTACCAGCTGCGCTGAACGCCTCTTCGGTACTGCGCGCAACCTCATTGACCGTTGCGACCATTTCATTCAGCGCGGTGGCAACCTGGTCAGTCTGGTCTCTTTGGCGTCCGATTCCGGCGCTGGTCTGGTCGGTCACCGTCGACAGCTCTTCCGCCGACGAAGCGATCTCGTTCGCACTGGTGTTGATTTCCTGCACAAGGTCGCGCAGAGAGGTCCCCATCGCCCCCAGGGCCGTCAATAATTGACCGAATTCATCCCCGCGATCGCTGCTGATGCGGGCTCGCAAGTCACCGGATGCGACGGTGCTTGCAAATGCCACCGCCTCCCGCACAGGACTGGTAATACTGCGGGTCAGCATCCACGATAATAGAACCCCGAGAGCGATAACGATCCCGGCGACTGACAGAATCAATACCATCGCAGACACCCTGTCACGCTTCATTTGTTGCAGCTGTGTGTTCTGCAAGTGGCTGGCGGCGTCAATGCTGGCCGTTGTAGTTTTCTCAACCAGCTTCCGGGTCTCCAGGCTTTTGTTTAGCAGCTTAACGGTGTCGTGAAAGGCTTTCAGATAGCTGTTGAACATCTCCACAATCGGCTGCTTGAGGAAATCGTCCAAACGGGACCTGTCGATGGTTGCCAATGCTCGCTCTGAGGTTACATCAAAAGTCTTTATGACATCCTGGTCGTGGTTAACCAAAAAGTGACGCTCATACTGCCTTATCTGTCGTAAGAGGGCATTGGCCGCATAAAGGTCGTCCTCGATACCAATTCTGCCCTCCAGTGCAAATGCCTCCTTGCTCAGGGCCTCGGTAGCGTCGTTCCGGGCCTTGATGTTCAGGGCCATCTCATCGAGCAGTTGGCGATACTGATGGGTGCTTTCTTCAACCACTTTCAGAGTCGTCTGGTCAGCGTCCACGACCAGTCGCTGTTTCAGTGTGTCGATATGTCCGAAGATCGTGTCGATCAGCGATTTGGCTTGTTCGATGTCGGCGTCATTGCCGTCAAGCAGATAGCGGGTCTCGCTGACCTTTGCACTCAACAGGTTGGACTCCAGAGCGCTTGCGATCGTCACCGTGGTTGAGCGCGCGTCATAGGTATCAAGTGCTTTCAGTCCGACCAGGCTGATGATGACCGCAAGCACGATCAACGTGGAAAAGCCCGCTGTCAATTTCAGGCCAATGGATAGATTTCGGTAAAACCTGCTGACACTCATGGAATTCATCCTATCGATGGCGTCTCTCGGAGGCGCTCTGCCCAACATTCGACACCAGGCCTGTCCACTGGCCAGGTGAGCGCAGCACAGCGCTGTGTCGGTAAAGTAAACGAAGTCAGAACTTATGAAAGAGGGCTGTAAGGCCCAGATTTCCAACAGGGTATGGCTCTGTCTAGCGGACGTTATTCCTTATCGGCCCGGGAGGGTGGTTCTTGAACGATATAACAAAATTTTATCTGACGAGTAGTGACGCCCACTAAGATTAAGCCTGCCGACGAAGATGGCGCCTTGCCGACCGGTGGCGCCATAGCTGAGCTCGGCGATGAGATCGCCCGTACTCACCAGATACGCACGCTTGGCATACCATTGAACCACTTTAGCCACTCGAATGAGGAGGCATCAGTGCGCACCAGTCCGACCCAGACCCGCTGACACTTGAGCGGATCCCGGGGCGGAGTAGGTTCTTGAGTTAACCCTCTGCCGGTCGCGTTTCGTCTTCTAAAACGTCAATCATGAACTGGGGCATGGCGAGTGCACCGTGGTGAATTCCCGCGTTGTAGTAGCGGGTCACGAACGGGCGGTTGATTGCATCGTCCTCGCGGAAATATCTCACCGGATTGTCTTTGCTGGCCATGGTGCAACTCCACCAGCCGGTGGGATAAACGGGCTGGGGAAACGGCAGCGTTTGCACGTGGTCGAAGCCAGCTTTGCGCATGTCGCTGTGAATATCTTTAATGATGGTGTCGGTGTGCAGCAGCGGCGATTCGCTCTGCTGAACAATAATGCCGCCCTCACCCAGCGCCAGCATGGCGTCACGATAGAAATCCAGAGCAAACAAGCCTTCCGCGGGGCCAACCGGGTCGGTGCTGTCGATAATGAGGATATCGATGCTGCCGGGATCCACTTCCCGCACCCACTTTATGCCGTCGCCAAAGAAGAAATTGGCACGCGGGTCATGATTGGATTCGCACAATTCGGGGAAGTATTCCTCAGACATGCGAGTAACACGCTCGTCGATTTCAACCTGCCAGGCTTCTTCCACGTCGGGGTGCTTCAGAACTTCCTTCAGCGTGCCGCAATCACCGCCACCAACAATCACAACTTTTTTCGGCTTTTTGTGGGTAAACAACGCCGGGTGGGTCATCATTTCATGATAAAGAAAATTGTCACGAGTGGTCAGCATCACACAGCCATCGAGCACCATCAGGTTGCCAAAGGTTTCCGTTTCGTATATTTCCAGTTTCTGGAACGGCGTCTGCTCTTCGTGCAGCTTCTTTTTCACCTGCAGGGAAAATGCGGTTCCCTGATCCTGGAAGACCTCGGTAAACCAGTCGTTGTTCAGCGTTGTCATGGTGCTCTCCTGCGAAACCTGGGGCATGGTCAAAGTGCATATTGTAGAGGCGCTAAGCGGTCAGCCAAAATATTTGTTGGCGATTTCTGTGTTTTAGAGCCTGCGCAGGCAAGGTAAACAGCCGCGAAGGCTTTCAGGTGCAAAGGCTAAACCCTACAATACCAGCCATTCAGCCGACCTGCCCGGCCCCGGTTTTCCCACAAGGACAGAATCCATGAGCAACACCAGCGCCTCCCCGGCTCACAAGGTTTATAACATTGCCCAATGGAGCGATGGCTATATCGGTGTTAATCCGGAAGGCGAGGTTGTTATCCGGCCAAACCGTGGCAAGAGTGAGGCGGAGATCAACTTGCCGGAGCTTACTCGCTCGCTGGTGGGCTCTGGACTCCAACTGCCCGTGCTTATTCGCTTTACGGACATTCTTCACGATCGGGTGAACAAACTTTGCAATGCGTTCAACAAAGTCGCCACAGAACATGGTTATAAAGGACAGTACACCGCTGTCTACCCTATCAAGGTAAACCAGCAGCGCCGCGTGGTTGAAGAGCTGATCGCCGCAGAACCGGCGGCCAGCAATGGGCAGATTGGCCTGGAAGCAGGCAGCAAGCCGGAACTGATGGCGGTGCTTGCCCTGGCCAAGCAACCCGGCTCGGTTATCGTATGCAACGGCTACAAGGACAGAGAATACATACGCCTGGCGCTGATTGGTCAAAAACTGGGCTACCGGGTTTATATCGTGGTGGAAAAGCAGTCGGAGCTGCCGCTTATTCTGGACGAAGCCAGGAAGCTTGAGGTGTCACCACTTGTTGGCGTGCGCGTTCGGCTGGCGACGATCGGCAAAGGCAACTGGCAGAACACCGGCGGTGAAAAATCCAAGTTCGGGTTGTCCGCCAGCCAGGTTCTGGATGTGGTGAATACCCTGCGCAAAGCCGGCGCTTTGGACACCCTTCAGCTTCTGCACTTTCACTTGGGCTCACAGATTGCCAATATCCGCGATATCCAGACAGGTCTGCGGGAGTGCGCGCGCTTTTACAGTGAGCTCAGGCAGATGGGCGCCCCCGTGAATACGGTTGATATCGGCGGCGGCCTGGGCGTTGATTACGAGGGCACTCGCTCCCGCAGCGCCTGCTCGATGAACTACAGCATGCACGAATACGCCTATAACGTGGTGCACGTGCTGCAGGCTGAATGCGATCGCCACGGTCTTCCTCACCCCGACCTGATCAGCGAATCTGGCCGAGCACTGACCGCACACCACTCCGTGCTGGTGACCAACGTTATCGATCAGGAAGAACCGGAAGAGCGACCTGCCACACAACCGGAACAGGATGCACCGGCACCGTTGCACGATCTCTGGCGTGATCTGGAAAGCCTCGAAGACCCGGAATCCCCGCGCTCGCTGGCCGAAATCTACCACGACGTTATGCATGCCATGGCTGATGTTCACGGCCAGTTTGCCCACGGTACGCTCTCTTTGCAGGAGCGTGCGGACTCCGAAACACTTTATATACGGTGCTGTCGATTACTGCAGGGGCAGCTCGACAAAAATAGCAGGGCTCACCGTGAAATCATTGACGAGCTGAACGAAAAGTTAGCCGCAAAGCTGTTCGTCAATTTCTCATTGTTTCAGTCATTGCCCGATGTGTGGGGCATAGACCAGATATTTCCGGTCATGCCGGTGAACGGCCTCAACCGCCCACTCAGCCGCCGTGCGGTGATTCAGGACATCACCTGCGATTCCGATGGGCGCATTGACCGTTATGTGGATGGCCAGGGCACGGAAACCACCCTGCCCCTGCCGGAAGACAAACCCGGCGAGACACTGCTGATGGGTTTTTTCATGACCGGTGCTTATCAGGAAATTCTGGGAGACATGCACAACCTGTTTGGCGACACCCATTCTGTGGATGTGCGCCTGAACGACTCGGGCGGCTTCGACACCAGCGCACCCATAATCGGCGATACGGTTGCCCACGTGCTCAGGTACGTGAACTTTGAACCCGAAGCCCTGCTGACAGCCTACAGAGAGAAATTTGCAGCAAGCGACCTGCCTCAGGATGCCCAGGCATCTCTGATGGAAGAACTTGCCGCCGGGCTTCAAGGGTATACCTATCTGGAAGACTAGAGTTTCTCTGAATGGCGGAACAAAGATCACCCCGGTTGCAAAATGACTTTTACATCAAGCTGATCTGCACAAAGAACCGGCGCGTAAATACCAGGACTGACAAACCCGGGGCGAGTGCATAGAATGAGCAACGTAACAATTTTAAATCATGCGACAGTCAAGGAGCGTCCGGTGACCACACTGGAACAACAACGAGCACGTGGCGAGGGCCGCAAGGACCCTTGGAGCCAGCTGTTGGTGAAGGTGGGGAAAAGCCAGGATCGCCAGGCCTATCATTCGTTGTTTGAACATTTCGCCCCGCAGCTCAAGTATTACGCCATGGCAAATGGTATGGCCAGCCACGCTGAAGAGTTGGTTCAGGAAGTTTTTGTCTCCATCTGGAGGCGGGCATGTTTATACGACTGGCAGAAAGCCGCAGCCTCAACCTGGATCTTCACCATCGCGCGCAACCAGCGTATTGACATGCTGCGCAAGATGCGCCGTACCAGCGCAGAAATGCAAGTCGAAACGGAAGACCTCTGGCAGATCCCGGGCGAGGATGATAATGAACCAGTGACTTCGCTGCATCGCCTGATGTCTGAGCGGCGTGTGAGAGAGTCTTTGAAACACTTGCCAGAAGAACAGATTACCGTGATAGCAAAAGTGTACATGGAACAGAAATCTCACCAGATGGTGGCTGACGAACTGAATATTCCCCTCGGCACCGTCAAAAGCAGGGTACGCCTTGCGCTGAACAAGCTGAAAGTGATTTTGCAGGACCAGAACGTATGACACGGCACCACCCCGAAAGCCTGAGCCTGATGGATTATAGCGCGGGCAACCTGAGCGAGCCTTATGCCCTGTGCATCCGGCTTCATCTTGACGAATGCTCCCTTTGCCGCAGTCGGGTAGATACGCTCGACAGCCTGGGTGCTGTGATGATGGAGCAGCAGCCGAAAGTCAGCGTCTCCGAGTCAATGTTTGACAGCATTCTGGCAAAGATAGACAGCTTACCGTCGCCCCAACCTGTGGCAAAGCCTGTACCCAGAGCCAGCGTCCTCCAGAAATTGCTTGGAGATGACATCAACAATCTGCCCTGGAAGCGCCAACTGGGTGATGTCAGCGTGCTGGATATCACCGAAAAGTTTCCCGGCCAGAATGAGCAGGTGGTTTTGCAAAAACTGGTTTCTGGAGGCAAGGCGCCTGCACATACCCACAGGGGTACCGAGACGACCATCGTGCTGCAGGGTGCCTTCGCCGATCAGAATGGCGTCTTCAACCAGTGGGACTTTGTCGTCCTGACCGATCAGGATGAACATAAGCCGGTCGCAGTTGGATGCGAAGATTGCATTACGCTTTCTGTGCTGAGCGCACCGGTCAAGCTGACCGGGACCTTCACCCGGATGCTCAACCCCTTCATCAGCTGATTGCTGACACCTCGATTGCCGCTTTCTACCAAGGAAGCTCTGAACCATCCCAGCTCAGAAAGCGGCCATTGTCCTCTGGTGTTATCCCTTCAATGACTGTTAACAGATTCCTGGCTGTGCCGGCGGCACTATGTACCTGAAGTTGCGCCAAAGACTGTCTGAATGGATCGCTCAGCACAGAATCGGTTGTGCCGGGGTGCAGTGACACACAGGCAACAGCGCCCGAACCAGCAGGGCGAAGCCTGATGCGTTCACCGCAAAGGCCCGGGAAAGACTCTCTGCTTTCAGCTCTTCCAGCCGTTTTTCGGGAAACATAGCGCCGTCATGCAGCAAACCGGCAGCGTATATGAACGTATCCATGCCCTCCGGAGCAGGAATAGTTTTCCCAAGCGCCCGGGCAACTGCATCCGGAGCCTGACTATCCTCCGCATCCCAGGCCAGAAGCGTCAGCCTGCTGTGGCTGCGCAATGGCTCAGACACCTTCGCTGGATCACGACAAAGACCCACCACGACAGATTCTTTGTCACGCTCCAAAAGCGCCTCTGTCAACGCACCACCTATCGCCCCGGATACGCCGGCCACCAGAATTCGCTTCATGTCATCCCTCCATATGTCCTCAACCATATACGAACAACTAACAGAGCAGACCGCACAAACGAGTGAACCACGAAATTAAAACAGCCGTATGAATCAGCATTGATATCACCCGGAGAGGAGTTTTCTGTCTGCTCTGACACTGAGGTATAATCGCGCCCTTTGAGTTTCTCCGGTTTGCGCCCGGATCTGAACGGAGACCGCATGAACGCCGACGATTACGCTTTCCGCTTTGGCGGTATTGAACGGCTGTATGGGCGCCGCGCCCTGCACGCCTTTCGTGATGCCCACATTGCCGTGATTGGCTTGGGTGGTGTTGGTTCGTGGGCGGCCGAAGCACTGGCGCGCAGTGGCATTGGCACTATCACCCTGATCGACATGGATGATATCTGTGTATCCAATACCAACCGCCAGCTTCATGCTCTGGAAGGCCAGTATGGGCGCACCAAAACCGATGCCATGGCCGATCGATTGAAAGCCATCAACCCCCATGCGGATATCCGGATTCACTTTGGCTTTCTCACCCTGAAAAACCTCACAGAGCTGATTACGTCTGACATGACAGGTGTGGTCGATGCCATCGATAGCGTAAAACCGAAGGCCGCACTGATCGCTCACTGCCAGCGTGGAAAAATTCCGATTATCTGTGCCGGGGGCGCTGGTGGTCAGACAGACCCTACCAAAATCCTGGTAGCGGATCTCAGCAAAACCACCCAGGATCCCTTACTGGCCAAGGTTCGAAATCTTCTGCGCCGGGAATACGGATTCTCCCGCAATCCCAAGCGACGCTTCGGCATTGAGGCCGTATACTCGACAGAACAGCTGACGTATCCTGCCGAAGACGGTGAAGTCTGCCTGCAGAAGCCTGTTACAAACGGCCCCTCGCGGCTCGACTGTGCTTCCGGTTTCGGCGCCGCATGCCCGGTTACAGCCAGCTTTGGTCTATTCGCAGCCTCACGACTTTTAAATCGCATTGCACGACGCACCAACCAATAACCACACGGATACCAGACCTTTATGCCAGCCAGCACCGTCGTGATTCTTGCCAGCATTGGTATCCTCTCATTATCTTTTCAGTGGCTCGCCTGGCGTGTGCGAGTGCCCGCCATTCTGTTTCTGCTTGCCGGTGGGATTCTTGTGGGCCCAGTGCTGGGTTTCCTCAACCCGGATGAAGTATTTGGCGACCTGCTGTTTCCGATGGTTTCACTGGCCGTTGCCATCATTCTGTTTGAAGGCAGCCTGACCCTGCGCTTTGATGAAATTAGCGGGCACAGCAAAATGGCCCGCAATCTCATACCTGTTGGCTCCATCGTCACCGGCATTATCGGCACCCTGGCGGCGCGCTGGGTTCTGGATATTTCCTGGGCCGTCGCCATGCTCTTTGGTGCCATTTCCATTGTTACCGGCCCAACGGTTATTGCCCCGCTGCTGCGCTCAGTGCGCCCGAGCGCCAAACTGGCCAATATTCTGCGCTGGGAAGGCATCATCATCGACCCGGTGGGCGCCTTGCTGGCCGTTCTGGTGTTCGAGGGCATTGTCTCCTGGGGCCAGGGCAACGTGTTCGGTCATTCCCTGTATATTTTTGGCAAAACCCTGCTGATCGGTTTCGTTACCGGAGCCCTGGCCGGCTATCTTAACGGCCTGGTGTTGCGCAAACACCTTATGCCGCAGTACCTGCACAACGCCGCCACACTCACCTTCATGCTGGGTGTTTATGCGCTCTCCAATGAAATGGCCCATGAGTCCGGCCTGCTCACGGTAACGGTTATGGGCATCTGGATGGCCAACATGAAGCAGGTCTCTGTCGACAGCATTCTGGAGTTCAAGGAATCCCTGAGTGTCCTGCTGATATCGGCGCTGTTTATCATATTGGCAGCGCGTGTGGAGTTCGCCGCAATTGCTGATCTGGGGTGGGGGCTGGCCATAGTTCTGGCAGTGCTGATGTTGGTAGCCCGGCCACTCAGCGTGTTTTTGTCGGCTATTGGCACAGGCCTGAACTGGCGGGAAAAGCTGTTTCTAAGCTGGATTGCTCCCAGGGGTATTGTAGCGGCGGCGGTTTCTGCACTCTTCGCTTTCCAGCTCCAGAATCTCGGTTACGAAAGCGCTGCCGCCCTTGTGCCTATGGTGTTCGTGCTGATTATTGCCACCGTTACTCTGCAAAGCCTGACTGCTCGGCCCATCGCCAGGTTGTTGCAGGTTACTGAGCCGGCTGAATACGGATTCCTGATTCTCGGCGCCAATCCGGTTGCCCGCATGATCGGGCAAGCACTCAAGAAGCATGAGGTGCCGGTCGCCCTGGCAGACACAAACTGGGAGAACGTGCGCCAGGCGCGGATGGACAACCTGAAGGTATACTTTGGCAACCCGATTTCCGAGCATGCCTCAACCCACCTTGACCTTACCGGGATCGGCAACCTGCTGGTCATCTCGCCCTACAAACACATGAACTCGCTGGCGACTTACCATTTTCTGGACTGGTTCGGTGACACCAGAGTGTTCAGCCTTTCAGACGGCGACCAGGATCAAAAGGCGCGACACCAGACGGCGGGGAAAATCCAGATGACCCGCGGCCTGTTCGATGACGTGAGCTACGCCAAACTTGCTAGCCTGGCGAGCCAGGGTTACTCAATAAAAACCACCCAGCTCAGCGAAGAGTTTGAGTACAACGACTTTCTGGCAAAATACCAGAATCAGGCTCTGGTATTGTTTGTATTCGACAGCAAGAGCCGCATCAAGCCAGTGCGCAGCATGGACGACCTGAAACCCGATGACGACTGGATACTCATCAGCCTGGTACCACCCCAGAACCGCAAAGAGCGAAAAGACAAGGGAAATGGGGTAGAGCCTTCAGCTCGCGGCAGAGAGCCCTCAGCGCCGGGTAAAGAGCCCTCAGCTCCCGGCAAAGAGCCTTCAGCGCCGGGTAAAGAGCCTTCAGTTCCCGATGAAGAGCCCTCGACAGAAGGCTCTGCTCCAAAGAAGCTGAAAGCCTAGCGGCAGTCCAACACCAACTTGCCACGCACATGCCCACCTTCAAGAAGTGCGTGGGCCTGTGCTACCTGGTCCAGCGAAAAGGCCTTCTCTATGTGCACCTTCACATCGCCATCCTCAATCAGCTCGGCAATTTCATCCAGATGAAACACATCCGGGCGCACAGTCATGCCATGAGCCCTTAAACCCAGCTCTTCCGCCGCACTAACGACTTCATCTGCCGTAACCGTAGGAATGGTAACCAGCGTGCCGTTTTCGCCCAAGGTGCGTAGCGACCGCTTACCAGTGTCACCGCCGATCAGATCCAGCACCACATCCAGTCCATAACACTCATCAGCGATGTCGGTGGTGTGATAATCAATAACTTCATGGACACCAAGTTCGGCAAGAAAGTCCCGGTTGCCCGCTGAAGCCGTTGCAATAACATGGGCGCCCCGTGCCAATGCGAACTGCACTGCCAGGTGTCCCACGCCACCGGCGCCAGCGTGCACCAGAATTTTTTGCCCGGGCTCAAGCTTGGCCACTTCAAACAGTGCCTGCCAGGCGGTTAGCGCCGCGAGTGGCAGCGCCCCGGCCCTTACCAGATCGAGTTCTTCCGGCACGATAGCCAGTTCATCTGCCCGTGCCAGCGCATACTCGGAATAGCCCCCACCATTCAGCGGAAAACCAATCATTCCCATGACCCGATCTCCGGGCGCCAAAGTCGTTACACCATCTCCGATAGCAACCACTTCTCCGGCCACATCGTACCCAGGTGTCCATGGCAATGAGCTTTCAATCTGCTGCGCCACAAACCCGAACCCTTTGCGGGTTTTCCAGTCGATGGGGTTCAGCCCGGCACCGTGAACGCGAATCAGGACATCGCCTTCTTGCGGTGAAGGGATATCCGAGTTTACGAACTGCAGAACATCACGCTCACCAAACTGGTGGTAGACCACCTTCTTCATGGACGATGAAGAATGCTGATCAATGGGTGTATCCATGGGTATCTCCGAAAAAGGGCGTTGATAGTAACGGGTTGCGACGGGATATTCTGTTCTCTCTTCAGGTTACCAGAAGTTGCCGGCAATAGTGACTCAGGAAGGTTACAGGCCTTTCCCTCCGGCCACACAGGCTGCCGTTATAATATCTGCAAACTCTTTCGGTGCGCGCGAAGGGCGCTGGGTTTTCAGATCGACACAGGCATGGGTCGACACCGCCCGAACCAGGGTTTTCCCGTCTTCCGGGCGTACCAGTTGGAACTGCCTCGCAGAACGGAAGCGGCCATCGAAGCCGGTCAGCCAGGTACCCATGACCAGCCGATCACCGGGGTTGGCGGCCACAAGATAGTCAATTTCTGTGCGGGTGATCGCCATAGCCTTACCTGTGGCCTCATGCAATTCCCACGTCATGCCCAGGCTCTTGACGTGCGCCCAGCTGATGTCTTCCAGCCAGCGCACATAAACCACATTATTGGCATGCCCAAGCTCGTCGGTATCGTCTTCGACCACCAGAATCTCAAAAGTGAACGGATCCGGAAGATCCCATTGTATTGGCTTCTGTTCTGTCATTACGGCTCTCCAAGGCCCGGGATACCCCGCAACGGTAAGCGTCCTATACGGTCATTGTGAAGTGAACCAAAATACAGGTAACCATCATGGGGATTCACTGACGTAATTTCCTGAAGGTGCATGCCGCTAGTGTCATGAAGGCTGGTGATCACCTTGCCGTCACTATCGAACGCCACAACGAGACCATATTCCATAGGTGCCGGCTGCAGGCTTTGCGGCAGTTTGGCGACCAACTCCTTGAGCCAGGGGGTCGGATGCAAGGTATCAACACTGGCATTGCGCGGCGCGGGAAAAGCCACCCAGAACCGGCCTTGCTCGTCCACCGCAAGGTTATCGTTGAACCCCGGCAGATTATCCGCAAACACCTCCGACTGGCCGGCTTGGGGGCCTTTGATCCAGTAACGCAGAATGCGGTACTTCCAGGTTTCGTTCACCAGCACATAATCATCGCCTGGCGCCACGGCAACGCCGTTGGCAAAGTGCATGTCTCCCAACAAGACCTCGGTTTCGCCGGTTTTTGGAGAGTAACGCAAGAGCCGGCCATGGGGTCTCATTTCCAACAGGTCGAGCTGGTAGTCCGGTTGGTAGAAGCGCGAGCTGGCATCGGTGAAATAGATCCGGCCATCGGCGGCAATATCAACGTCGTCGGTAAACCGGAAGGGCACGCCTTCAGCCTCACGGGTAAGCACCGTGATCTCGCCATCCGGCGCGATGGAGAGAAGCCCTTTCCAGGCATCGGCAACAATCAGATTTCCTTCTTGATCAAACACCATCCCAAGGGGGCGGCCTTCTGTGGAAAGCCAGTTTTCAACTCGACCGTCCGGAAACACGCGCACGATGTACCCGTCCTGGGTTCCCGCAAAAACCACGCCGTCCGAGTTAACGGTTGTATCTTCAGGCCCATAGACCTGCCCCAGTGCCAACAACTCCGCATCGCGCAGGTGTTCATTCGGTGCCAGCAAGCCCGTCATGGGTTCAGGTACCGGTGGCTGCCATGCCTGGGCGTCGATAGGTGACGGCGCCAGCAGAAACCCGCCCAGCAAGAGGAGCAAAACCAGTAAGCCTGCCATTAACCACTTCATACACTAAGCCTGCTCGTTATCCGTTCCTTGTTACCGGTGTTCAGTCTGCATCACGACCTTCCAGAAACCGCCGGCAAAGCGCTACAAACGCGTCCATTTTCTCAACGTGCAGCCAATGCCCGGTGCCCTCAATAACACTTAACTGAGCGTGCGGAAACAGCCGGTAGATTTCATCCCGGTGCTTTTCCTGAATATAAGCCGAATCGGCACCTTTCAAAAACAGAACAGGGCCGTTATAGGGGGCACCTGATTCCGGCGCCTTGGCCAGATTGGCGTAGCAGGCCTCGATCGCACGCAGGTTCAAGCGCCACCGATACACCGCGCCATCACTGCCCTGCTCCTCCTTCGGGATGCGCTCAAGGTTCATAAGCAAAAACTGCCGAGTAGCAGCCACCTCCACAAACTGCGCCAACTGCACATCGGCATCCCTGCGCGAGCGCGCATTGCTCAAGTCGATCTGCTTCAATCCGTCGAGGATGGCATCATGGCCAGCCTTGTAAGACACGGGCGAAATGTCTGCCACAATCAGTTTCTCGACGCGCTCCGGCGCCTGCAAGGCAACCTGCATGGCGACTTTTCCGCCCATCGAATGCCCCAGCAGGCAGGCCTTGTCGATTCCCTGCTCATCCATATACGCAACCACATCCGCTGCCATGGAGGGGTAATCCATGGTGTCGGTATGGGGAGAACTGCCATGGTTACGTTGATCCAGAGCATGGACCTGCCACTCGCCGTGCAATTTCCGGGCAATACCGCCGAGATTCTCGAGAGACCCGAACACGCCGTGCAACAGGATCACGGGGGAGCCTTCTCCGGTAATTCTGTGGTTCAGTTTAACGCTCATAGGCAAGCAATCTCCGTCAGGGATAGTATTGTTTGAATGCCGATACAGTAACACTGCCAGTAACACGAGCAAGTGGAGCGAGGGAAGATTAGGGCTTTCTTGAGGCAAAAAAAGACCGGGCATAGCCCGGTCTGAAGGTTATAAATGTTGCATTTGAATACTTAGCAGCAATACATGTCGCTCAGGTACTCAGCAAGTGCCACAACATTTTCACGCTCACGTTCGGTACGGGGTACAAAAATTTCGTGTTCCATAAAAGCCTCCTGACTGGCCTTTCAATTACTTTACTCCGATGATTAGATACTATCGTTGAAGGAGGCAAAACCCGTTGACAGACTGTCCCACTCGCTTGACATTTTGTATCAGCATCCATGACAACCCGTTAATGAGACGGTTAATGTGACCACTGCGCCCAAGGACACCACAACGACACTCTTCGTTGCCGCCTCCAGCACGCTGGCACTGGTTCATTACCTGGATCGACAGGGGGTTCTGGACAGCTGTCGAGTAGAACAGCTCATCGGCCTGGATATGTCTGCGCTGGAGGATCCTGACAGGCGCGTACCTGCTCAGGCGCACTACAAACTTTGGGAACACGCCGAAAAAGTCACCGGGGACCCGGCCATAGGGCTGAATGCCGGGCAGATTATCGACCCGGAACGCATGGGGCTGGTTGGGCATGTCTTCTTTAATTGCGACACTCTGGGCGAAGCGGTAACCCAGTATGTGCGCCTGCACAGGCTGATCAACGAATCGGTAACTCTAAGCTTCGAGCAGACCGGCAATCTTGCCATTCTGACCTGGCAGGCGGATTCACCAGAGCATTACTGCCGTCAGGATATGGATCGTACTCTGGCTGCAGCTCTGTGCCGTACCCGACATTTCATTTGTTCCGGAATTCAGGCCGAATGGGCAGAAATTGCTCACCCCCGCCCGGATTACGCAGACAAATATGAAAAGCTGTTAAAAGGTCCTGTCACTTTCGGGGCATCAGCAACCCGGCTGGCTTTCAGCAGCCGCCACCTGAGCCACCCGATTCCCCACCGCAACCCTTATGTGTATTCAGCCGTCCTTCGACAGGTCAATGGACTACTGGCACGGCTGCAAACCCGGCGCTCATTCGGCCGCAAAATCCGCAAACTGATATCGCGGCAAATGTCGACCGACAAGATTGATGCAGACACCCTGGCCCGGCAGTGCCACATGAGCCGTCAGACTCTCTATCGGAGGCTTAAAAAAGAAGGGCTGGGGTTTCATGAACTGGTGGAGCAGGTGCGGAAAGACAAAGCCCTGCGCTACGTAGCTTCTGATCACTATGCTCTGGGGGAAATCGCCTTTCTTCTGGGATTCTCTGAGCTGAGCGCGTTCAGTCGGGCTTTCAAGCGCTGGACGGGTATTGCACCGGCTCAGTACCGCGCCCAGCACCTCATCACCCGGGAACCCGATCAATGATGCCTGACACCTCATTACTGGCCATCGCCGTCAGCCTGCTTTATCTGGGTTCTGCTGCCTGTATTTATCGTATTTTGCTGACCTACCGGAACACTCAGGGCGCTATCGCCTGGATTGTCGGACTTCTGGGCCTGCCCTACATAACCGTGCCATTGTTTCTTGTTTTTGGCCGCTCGCGCTTCGGTGGGTATGTCAAAGCCCGCCGCATGGGAGATCAGTCACTCTCTGAACTGCTTGACCGCTTTGAACAGCAGAAAACGTCTCTCTCCACTCCGGAGCAGGAGCATCTCGACAAGCAACTACAGGTTCTTTGCAAGCTTGGGCGACAACCCTTTACCGAAGGTAACCAGTGCGAACTGCTACGCGATGGCGAGGCGACTTTCGAGGCTCTGATCTCGGCCATGGAGAAGGCAACTTCTTATATTCTTCTTGAATTCTACATTGTGCGTTCAGACAAGATTGGCCAGCGCATCAAGAGCATTCTTGAACATAAGCTCTCAGAAGGTGTGCAGGTCTGGTTCCTGTACGATGATATAGGCAGCGTCGGGCTACCCCGCGCCTACCTGACAGAGCTGGCGAAAGCTGGCGCCCGGGTTGCCTCTTTTGGCAATGGCAACATCCGGCGTCGCCGGTTTCAGATAAATTTCCGTAACCACCGGAAGCTTCTGGTCTGTGACGGCAAGGTTGGTTTTGTCGGAGGTATCAACCTGGGCGATGAGTACTTGGGCACCGTGATAGACCAAGAGCCTTGGCGAGACACTCACTGTCGGATTGAAGGCCCTGCCGTTACGGGGCTCCAGCTTGCCTGGCTGGAAGACTGGAACTGGGCCAGCAACGAATTCCCCGATCTGGACTGGGCGCCAGAAGGTAAAATGCCGGGAGATGAACGGGTTCTCGTGCTTCCCACCGGCCCTGCCGACACATGGGAAACCTGCGCGCTGTTTTTCCTGAACTGCATTAATAACGCACAGTCTCGCATCTGGATCGCATCTCCGTATTTTGTTCCGGACTTCCAGATCGTGAATGCCTTGCAGCTCGCTGCCCTTCGGGGAATCGATGTGCGAATCATCATCCCGGAAAAATCGGATAGCCAGCTTGTTCGCCTTGCTGCCTATTCCTATCTGGTTCAGGCCAATCAGGCGGGCATTGGTATCTATCAGTATCAACCCGGCTTTATGCACCAGAAGGTTGTCCTGGTAGACTCGCACTACGCAGCTGTGGGTACCGCTAATCTCGACAACCGCTCCATGCGCCTAAACTTCGAGATCATGGCAATCAATACCTCCGAATCCTTTGTTTCCGACGTGGACTCCATGCTCACAGAAGATCTCACTCATTGCCGCAAGATGACCAAGCAGGACTACGAGGGTCGTTCTATTCTGTTCCGGTTGACCTGCCGGGCGGTTCGCTTGCTCGCGCCTTTGCTGTAACCAGATCACGGGTGCTGGCTCCGAAACGGGGGAATTGTACCTGGCCCACACCGGCTGCAAGCTCGCCAAACAATGGCAACCGGAGGATCTGGAGCGGCTGGAACAGCTGTACCAGCAAATGGAAAGCTGCTTCAGGCACAGAAACCCTTGCAGGGCTTCCTTAATAGAAGATCTGGGTAAACGAAAAACCAATATTCAGGTAAGCAGCCCAGCTGTCTCTATTGCTGTAAGCCGTTGCTACCTGCACCGGGCCCAGGAAGGTGTCCACACCCGCAAAGACACTCCAGGATTTCACCGAGCTATTCCACCCGGCATCACTGAGCGACTCCCAGGCGTTTCCTGTCTCCAGGCCCATTCCTGCAAACCAGGGCGTAATCGGGCCTCCGAACGTCTGCCGGGCATAAACAGACGCCATAGCCGCGCTGTCGCCCGTAATCTGTCCAGGAGCGTACGCGGATAATCGACGGAAACCACCGAGACGCACCGCATTTTCAATTCCCGCATTCCCGCGGGTCACCGTATGAGCATAGAGCAGTCCTGTCAGGGTAAACCCTTTCCAGCTTCCCGTACCAAGCGCCATACCCGTTATCGAGTCGAAATGCCGGTCGGACCCCAGATCTTCACGTTCCAGGCGGCCACGGATTCCAGCAAACGCTCCTTCTCGTGGGAAGAACGCATCGTCGAGAGAATCGTGCATCAGCTGAAGGCTGACATTGCCTTGGTGAAGCGCGTCTTCGGGCGCGACTGCTGCACCAATCTGCTTGTCCACGGAAGCATACCCGCGGGCGTAGGTGAAGCTGGCCTCGGCGTTGGCACCGAGTTCCATTCCCAGACCAAGATCCGCTTGACTGAGTGCCACGTCCAGCTCTGCAACACGCTCGCCTCCAGAGTCATATACGCTGACTGTGTCGCGGGAATACTCAGCACCCACCAGCAAAAAACGCTCATAGCCATAATCGAGCGGCTGGTACCATTGGGTTCTGATGTGCGGCTCCGTACCAAGCTGTGCTCCCGTCTGCCACTCGGCCCCGAGTTCATTCAGTTCGGTCATTCGCAGGGAGGCAGCAAGATTAAAGCGGGTATCACCGTCAAAGTTGTCCTCATAGTTCAGACCAAATGACAGGTAATTGGGCCCCCAGCTTTTCTCCTGAACTTTTATGATCAACAGCGTCCCATCTGGTGATGGTGACTGGGAGTAAGACACGGTTTCGTAATAACCCAGCCCGTATATGCGTTTCAGATCTGATTCCAGCGCACCCACATCCAACGGTTCGCCGATTTTCTGCCGTATTCGCTCACGGAGAAACTCCCTGCCAAGACGGCGATCATGCTCAATCACAATGCCCGCGATCAGCCCCGCGCTATGGCTGACAGAGGCCAGTCGCGACCGGTATGCATGCCAGGCCTCGTTTGATGCGGCCAGAGGGTTGAGTTCCACCGCATGCGCTCGGGCGCCGCTGGCACCCAATTCAAACAGTACCGGGGCGTTAAAGAAGTCTGCCGAGCCGTAGCCTTCCAGATCTGGCCGGATGAGCACGTCTTTTTCGCCCAACAACTTGAGCTGCTGATCTGCGTTGCGCCGGGTCATGATGGTGGTCAACTGGCCGAATACGGAGAAGGCTTCTCGCAGCTGATCCGGCCCCATCAATTCGTCGGTAATATCAACCGCAATAATGATGTCGGCTCCCATTTCACGGGCGACACTGACCGGCAGGTTGTTCGCAATGCCGCCGTCCACCAGCAATCGGCCATTAAGGCTGACCGGAGCGTACACACCGGGGATGCTCATACTTGCGCGTACGGCCGTAGCAAGATTGCCACTGCCGAGCACCACCATATCACCGGTTTCCAAGTCGGTTGCAACAGCGCGAAAGGGAATGGGTAAGCGATCGAAATCTTCAACCAGGGCAACGCTATGGGTCAGCTCGTTGAGGATAAAACCAAGATTCTGGCCAGCGATAATGCCGGCACCCAGATGCAGGCCATCGGAGCTGACACCAAGCCCCGGCGTAACGGGAAATCGCCAGTCTACCTGCTTCCTGCGAACCGGCTTGTAAGCCCGACCGGGGTCATCCCGAAAGCTCGACAACCAGTCCAACTTGATAAAGCGTTGTTCGATTTCAGCTACCGACATGCCAGAGGCATAGAGTGCACCCACCGCTGAGCCTGCGCTGGTTCCCACCACTATATCCACCGGAATACGCATTTCTTCCAGCACCCGAAGCACGCCCACATGCGCCATGCCTTTGGCGCCGCCGCCACTGAGCACAAGGCCAACCCGGGGACGCTCGGCGACGCTGTCAGCCGCTGTAGCCGGAAGCGATATAAAGAGAGCTAAAACCAAACAGACGAGGGGCAATACCGATGATCGTTTCAAAACCTGGCAGACCCCATAAATCCCATGCTCACTTGTTGTCTGGCTCGTCGTCTACCAACGACAGGTGTGAAACATCCGGCACAATGGGCGGAGGCAGATCCCGCTCAACACTGATGTCACTGCCAGCCGGCGCCAGGGTCCAGTCTTCCAGGTGCTGGAACATCGGCGGCTCTACCTCTTCCGGCTCCACCAGGATTACACCGACAGGGTCCAGCCCGAGCGCTGATCCCGCGAGTATGTCATCAACTTTGTCACCGGCTACTGGTAGGCGATCGCCCGGCTCCACACCGGAAGTGCCGGTACCGGGCCGGGAGCTGGCCGGATGGGAAACGATTTTCGCGGGCTCTTGTGTGGTGCTGGCCGGCCGAGCAGCCGGTGCTCGCGTTGCCTGCGGCTGGCTTCCGGGCATGGGCTGAACATAGGCAACCATGCCATGTTTCGTCAGTACCGCTCGATACTTTTCCGCCTGCTCTTCGTCCAGCTTGTTCCGGATGACCACCGGGCTACCGCTGAACATGCGCTCTACCTGCTCAACACTGGCTTTGAAAAGCGAACGGGCATTGCTGCGTGCCGTCGCTATATCAACGCCTGGGGCACACTCGCCCTTGAATACGAGCTGATACATGGGCAATTCTCCTGCCATCGGTTTCCGTTTCATAATAGTTGATAGATCAACGCCAAGGGAGCCCCATTCAAACAGAACCCTGCAGCCAAATGTATGCAAACTGCAAACAATTGAAAAAAATTAGCCAGACCCCGCGTAATTAACAACAGTCTTTGCAATAATCAATCGTAACCAAACATTACATTCCGTTACACTCGATCCTGATACCTCTCGGGGGAGCTGACACCATGAACATTCAGAATCTGATCCGTACTGCGGCCTTGGTAACGCTGTTTTCTGCGCCAGCCGTTCAGGCGGAAAATCTGGATCTCGTGATGAGCCGGGTATTCACTCAGGATCACGCAACCTACATCGGCTATGAAAGCGTTGAGCGTGAAGATATTCCGGTTTCTGCTGCGATCGAGCGCAAGTACCTGATCGTGGACTTCCGCCTTGCCGCTGCTCAGCCAGCATCAGAACAACTCCAGGCCAGCGTTCACAAAGTCTGCATGGCTTTGCTGAAAGACCGCGAACTGGTTCGTAGCCTGTCTGATTCCGGCTACGATATGGTCTCTGTCGCCTTTGATCGCCGCTCTCAGTTCGACTGCCTGTAAGCCTGCCATGTACCGCGCCGGCAGGTTGAATTAGTTCTCTCGCCCCAGCAGTTTTGGAAACGCTTCAAGCGCACTGATGACGGCATCAAGATTGAACGCTTCTACATCTGCCAGCAATTTTTCCCCGAAGCTGGTTACTGACCGGGAGCGATAGCGCTGACCCCACTCCAGAACCCGGAGCGCAAACTCTCTCATCTCTTCCGGATCACCGCTTTCGCGCACGGCTTCCCATTCATTGCCAAAGTCTGCCGTCAGTTGCTCTCTCAGCCAGCCCCGCTCCTGCATACTCAGTGTCTGCGCCAGCAATCGTTCGGACTCCTTGGTCTCACCTTCGTCTTCCGCCTGTTCGCCGGTTGCTTCAACCTGGGGCAAGGTAAGCGTAAACACAGATCCATTCCCCGGTTCGCTTTCCACCTCCAGCTCCCCGCCCATCATCTGGGCCAGCTTGCGGCTGATAGCGAGCCCCAGGCCAGTGCCTCCGTAGCGGCGGG
>TARA_R110002110_G_scaffold21847_7_pt1 | contig 20688 bp, 27 predicted proteins | sample TARA_R110002110 | Tara Oceans TARA_R110002110 (sample SAMEA4397330) | marine metagenome | biome: Polar Biome; feature: [SRF] surface water layer (ENVO:00010504); material: water (ENVO:00002006), including particulate matter (ENVO:01000060) such as... | depth 5 m
TATGGCATGGGCTAGTGTGACAAAGAAGAAAGCACAGGGTCAGATTGATAGCGCCACTAAGGTCTATAACGACAACAAGGAAATCTTTACCCGATGGTGGAAGGAGAACCCTCAGTACAAGGGGCTTGTTCCTATGGCTATTGTTAAGATGGGCCAACAATCTATCCTAAGCAATGAGGCTGTGGTACGAGTGCTTGCGGATAACATATCCTCTTTCCCTGTAGCGAAGAGAAAGAGGGCGATGACCGGGTTTAAGAAGGCTGCAAAGGAGGGTATAAAAAAGAAGAAAGCCGCCATCAAGAAAGGAGTGGGGGCCACGACTGCGAAGCGGTATCAGAAGTGGATAGATGAGGCACAGGATGTGCTTCAGATGATTGACTACATCAACCCCACTACTATAGATGACATTCTTACTTCCGCCGCCCTTAAAAGATTAAAGGGTATTACTTCAGTTAATGTTATCACTGATTTAATTATGACCGGAGAGCCAAATGAGGTGGGCAAGGCGAAGAAGAAGCCGGGGGCTGCGGGCAAGTTGGTTTCTAAAATTTTACTTGGAGAGAAGCCCACTGCTGCAGAGAAGGCGAAACTCAATCAAGGGGTAGTAACAGACTTGATTACAGAGCCGCAGTTGGAGGGCGTGCCTCAACGTTCTGTCTTTATGATTCAGGGTGTCGATGTGTTAAACCCTGCGGTGTTAACTACTAATCACCCCAACTACGAGTTTGGCCCACGAGGGAAAACCATTGGCATACTAGAGCAGCCGGAGTCAGTTATAGAAAAATTCCCCGCCGTACAAAATAATGTCTTACTTGGAATTGCGGCTGAAGAAGCAGGTGGACAGAAGAGGAGCGAGAGGCTGAGGCTTACCCAAGTAATCCCCGTTCAAGCGGGCATGGCGAACACCGAGTTCGTGGGGGCTATAGCGGGCATAGACCAACGGGGGGCCGTCCTTGATTTTTTAAACCGCTCCTTCCCTAGTGTTACCCTATCTGTAGATACCGAGACCTTCGATAATGTTATGGCCTCGGAAGGGGTGAGAGAATACTTAAAGGGAGATGAGATTGTATATGGTGTAACTAAGGACGGCGATGTCTATCTGAACCCTGATGTGCACAGTAGCGAATCAGCCCTATACAACACCGCTGTGCACGAGTTCGGGCACGTATGGACTGACTACCTACAGACCACCAAGAAAGGCCGTGAGATTTACGCTAAGGGCGCGGCATTGGTGTCTCAAACTGCAGAGTACAAGAACCAATTAAAGAGATTCAAAAAGGAAGGGCTGACAGAAGAGGAGGCCAAGAGGAGCGCGGTCAATGAAACGATGGCTATCCTGATTGGCAATAAAGGCGAGACCATTATAGATGCGTCTCTTAAGCAGCAGTTCCAAGCGTGGCTTACCGCAGCATGGACATACATCAAGGATACATTTAAGATGTCTAAAGACCTGAGCGTAGAGGAGATTCAAAACCTTACGCTTGATGAGTTCTTAGGCACAGCACTTGCCGACATCATGAGTGGCAAGCCCTTGAAGCTAACGGAAGTTCAGGCCAAGAAACTAAAGAACCCTGAGGCTGCCTTTAGTATGTCAGACTCTATGTCAGACATCATATCACGAGGTAGGGCGGAAGGATTTTCTGAGGCATCGATTCGTCAGGTGCTCAGGGCAAGAGGTCAGAGTGTGGCTAACATCAGGAAAGCTATGGCCGTTAAGGTCGAGATGTTTAGCGATGCCGTCGTTCCTTTTGAATTCGGAAACGTTGAGGGCGGGATGCAGGTGGGGATTGCTCTCTTCCAACAGGTGCAAGCAGAGTTGGCAGCATTTGCCGCGCCCACTACTCGGCGCACAGGGGCACGGATGACGGCCCAAGAACGTAGAGAGAGGCTTGGAGAATTAAGGGAGAACCATCCCACGTTAGTAGAAATTTCAGACGCTGCGTTACTACGCAGATACCCGCGTCGTGGGGTACAGGCTGAGACGGTTACTACACAAAAGTCTGTGGCTGAGGTGCGGGCGAAGGCGATGGAGATTCTGCGTGCTAATCCTACTTTCGAAAAGCAAACCGAGGCGGTTCAAATGGAACTCGTTATAGCGATGGATAGGACGCTTGGTATCACAGCTAACCGTGAGGTGTCAAAACAAATCACCGCCATCCGAAATACCCTTACGCAGCGTAAGCGTGCGGTAAGAGAAGTGCAGGCTATCAAGAGGCAGCTACGTCAGTTGATTCGTAAGTCTTTGCCTAAGTCTAAGACCTATAGTCAGGCTGACATTAATAAAATGGTACGGGCTGTTGAGCGCGTAAACGAAGATAACTATCGTGTAGAGGTAGAGAAGGTATTACAGGTAGTAGAGAAGCATCGGGCTAAGATGCGTAAGCAGGTGCTCAAGACTTTATTGTCAGATGTAAGGCGCGGCGCTAAGAAGGCGGCCACTGATACCAAGAAAGATAGAGCGGGGTCATTAAGTGTTCAAGGTCAGTCGTTCGCCGAGCAATTTAAGAAGGCTCTTATTCTTGCTTTGGCTACTGACTCCAAGCAGGAGGAAGCTATGGATGAATTCTTCCAACTCGCCCAACAGCTAGAGACGGATGAAGCAGTAGAGGCTCTAGCTAAGAGTGTGACGGGAGACATTCTTACTTCAAAACAAGAGCGGCTAGTTAACCTAGCTGTGGCTTTAGATTTAGTAAAGAACATTCCTTCAATGGAACTAGAGGAGGTGCAGGCTTTAGCAAAAGACTATAAGGTTGCAGCGCAAAGGTCTCGTCAAGAGTTATCTGAGACAAGGAAAAAGCGGGCACTAGAAAATGATGCGATTAAACAAAAGGTTACAGACTCTTTACGTAGGTCTAACCCCGAGATGTTTAACGAAGACGGAAGTCTAAAAGACCATAATGAATTACGTGCACAGATAGATGCGGTGCGTAAGTATTGGCAGGAAGGTAAGGGTAAAGGATTGTCAGCAAGGGTAAGGGGACAAGCTAAGGCGGCGAAGTTATATATCGAGACCTTTGGAATGCGTACTCCGATACAACTTTTAAAGTCAATGGTGGATAGCCTTAAGCACCTTGGAACATTTATGAATGCCATAAATGATACCCTGTATGAGGAGGTGTTTACCCGTTTAAACTTAATGGATAACAATGCCCTGAAGGGGTACTTTAAACAACAGGATATTCTAACAGACCTAGGGTTTGATGCTGTCAAAGAATCACTACTCGACACTAAGTTAGTAACGATTAAAGGAATCCGTTCTACCAAAACCGGACACGTAAGGGAGGAGCAGTTTAGTAAAGACCAACTACTAAGGATATACGCTTTGTCAAAGAACCCTATCCAACGTAGGAAGTTAGAGGCTATGGGATTTGATAGTGCTAACATGCAGGTTATAGCTGAGGCGCTAGGTAAAGACGCAACTGACTTCGCAGATAAGGTGGTTCAGTATCTCAGCAATGAATACTATGAACAGGTAAACGATGTGTACCGAGCAGTAAACGATGTCAACCTATCGTACATTGAAAACTATTTCCCTACTATGACCACGCAGTCGGATGTAAATCCGAAGCAGTTATTTGAGGGAGATTTTAATGGAATCTTTAATGCCGAGAGTGCCCCCGCTTTAAGGAACAGGCAGGATTTGAAGAGCGATATCGACCTCAAGGGGGCTACGTTCACGACAGCCCTTGAGTCTCACATCAAAACTATGGAGAGGTATAAAGCCTATGCTGATGGGACGAAGAAGTTAAACACCGTCTTTAATACGGCTGCTATAGATGCAGTGTTAACTCAGTATGCTACGAAGGGCATGGTAAAGCAGTCGGTTAATAATTCTATCAACCCTGACTCTGCTAAGAATGCGTTGAACCAATCAGGACAGTTCTTTAACTTCCTTCAAACTCAGTTCACTTCATTTGCTCTTGCGTTTAGGATAGTTCAGATAGGTAAGCAGGCCACATCCTTTATCAATGCCTTTGAGAATTACTCATATCGTAAGAGCGGGAAACAGAATGTGCTTATAGACCTCATCCCCTTCCTCATGGATTACGGAGCGGTTATCGCTCAACCTAGGAAGTACCATAAGTTGGCGATGAAGAACTCCCCCACATATAAGTATCGTGTGCAACAAGGAATACAGGGAGACTTGACAGGTCTTGAGTCCGGCTCACCTACACGTACCTCTCTTGATGACAGCACCAATTGGAGGGGAAGATTGTATCGAGGTTTTAAAAAGTCGGGTGCAGCGCCAACTGTTCTTGGTGACCTTACAGGTGTGATGGGGTACATGGCAAACTATCGTCGCAATATTAAAAATGGTATGAGCGAAGAGAAGGCTTGGACAGCATTCAATGAGTTTAACCAAACACAGCAGAGTAGAAGAGCGACAGAGAAATCTATCCTCCAACAGAACAGTAACTTTCTTATTAGGGCATTCACCATGTTCGGCTCTACTCCCATATTGTACATCAACAATGTGATGCAATCCTTGACTAATATATGGAGGAGTCTCAAACACAAGAAGCAACCAAGGACAAAAGACGTGAGAAGGTTGGCATTAAATCTTGGCATGGCAAACGCAGCATTCGTTGCGATGTCCAACCTTGGAATGCTACTGCGTGGAGATGATGAAGAGAAAGAAGAGGTGTTAGCGCAAGTAAAAAGGGCTATGATAGGCGTGAACCTCGGCTATCAATTTCCTTTCTTGGGGACTGTAGTGAAGATGGCAGAGAATGAATTAACAGGGAAGCGGAAGCCAACTGACATGGGCGTGAATCCTTTTGTCTCCCTTGTAAGGAAGATGCAGCGTTATGGAGAGGATGACAAGTTGATGGTGGGTGCGGCTTGGACTGCACTTGAGATAGGAGTGGGAGCACAGGCAGACCCATTCATTGCGCTATGGGAAACCGTAACAGATATGGACGAGGCAGATATAAGAAACGTATACGACATCCTTGGGTACTCTGAGTCGTATCGAGAGGGCACAGCGAAGAAGGATTACAAACCTTATACACCTGCATATCAGCAGGAGTTAGATAGAAAGGAAAGGATAAAGGAGATGCGAGAAAGTAACCCTGAGTATATGAGGCGCAAGAAACTAGAGAAGGAGAAGCGGGAGAAAGAGCGCAACATACAGCGTTACGGAGAGTAACTAACGAGAGTTTGAACTCTCGTCTAACGAACTAATCGCATCCTCGAGTAGGACAATAAGGTCTTGTGCTGTTTGACTTGCGTATGAAAACTCCTCGTCCATTAACTGCTCATAGAGACCGTCCGTGTGGGCGTTCACCCGAGCCATCAAGTCATTGATGTAGGCCACTCGATGAGAGTCTAGCACTGATAACGGACGGCCCATGGGTTAACTTAATCCATTAAAAAATTTAACGAGGTGCTGCTTAGTGTACGCCTCTCGACCCGAACGAGTTCTTTCCTTCACCAACTTATACAAGGGGGCAAGATTCCTTTCCTTTCGTTGGGTTGCCAACCGTCTATCCTTTTCGCAAGTCAAGGCATTTACTTCCTCCCTCAGGGTCAACACCTCTTGAATCAACTCGTGTTTAGTGAAGAAGTAAATGGCGGGGGTCTCAGGTCTAGGCTCATGAATCTTCATGATGTGGTCATACTTCTCCTTAAGCATGGAGTCGTGCTTAACAATCCATGGGAACTTAGACTTATAGTAATGTATAGAGGCGTGGTTCATACCGAGGTATCGTGCCACCGACTGCAGGGTGGCTCCCTCATGTATGAGGATATATGCAAAGGTCATACGGGCATCAACGTATTCTCGCTGCCGCGTCCTAACCATAATGTCAAGGTCAAAGGTGGCATTGACCACCTCCTTTAAGGCGTCAATGTATTGTGTAGGTATCATCTTCTAGGTCAATTAAAATTTTGTCTTCAAGCATATAGTCGAGGTACTCGTCCGTACAAATCTCTTCGAGTTCAAGGAACAAAGGCGTCTCATGTTCTTGGTGCAAATACTCCACCTTAAAAAAGTAGGGGTCATCTCCTTTGATTACTCCCGCCACATCTTGCACCCACCCATCTTTCTTAGGTAGGTAGGACGCGTTGTCCTCAAGGGTGCGTATGATATTTATGAGCAACTGTTTGTGTAGCCGGCGTAGGCTAATCAAAAAAGTTTCGTCATAATCAAACGGTCTCTCATCCTCTGTATACCTCAGTCTTGACTCCATGTATTTCTAGTTCCTTTATTCTAAACTCCTGTAGCTTGGACAGCTTTCCCTTGGGCCGCTTCACCTCACTGAATAGTACCCCGCAATCAGGAGGTATAGCTATGAGGTCAGGTATCCCATTCTTGTTGGTCTGTACAAGTTTAATTACGTAGTACCCCTGCTCTTCAAGTTCTTTTATTCGTTTGCTTTGTATCTGCTGCTCTGTCATTTTTCCTTTCGATTCGATAGTCCAACATAAATCCAATAGCCACTACAATATTTAGTCCTAATGACATCAGTATTTCCTTCACGTCTCCATACACATTAGATGTGAGATGAATATGTCCAACCATCCAAAAGGGAACAGCGAGGTTTTGACTTATCCAACGGATTAAATAAAGAGCAAACTTCACCACACAATTTACTCATTAAAACTTTCTTGTTTTGAAGGGAGACGAATTGGCGGAGTAGTAGGCCATGACTTCAATGTCATTGGTTGACCCCTTCCGTGGAGCACGACCGCCAATCCTGATAACCCCCTTTAGGGTATCTAAATCACACCACACGATTCCATCAAGGCATGCCCAAATAACAAACGCTACTGTCGCCTCGCTGTCCTGCTTGCGCTTGTCATCTAGCTTCACCAACTTCCGTGCAGCAATAGGGAGCGGGAACGCATCATCAATGTTTCTGTTACGCCCCTTTACTTCCGCATACCCCACCTTACTAGAGGTGTGAGATGTTATTTTAAAGTCGGTATCCCATTTTCCTAATTTCATATACTCGACGTGCCCTGCTCCCCAAAATTTTATGGCCGCCGCCTCCCTGACTCTGTCTTTCTGTACTTCAAATCTCATTGTCCTTCTCTTTTTTAAAGCTCACTTCCCTCCATCTCACCTCTAATATTTTATCAAAAATTAATAGATATCTATGCTTCTGACTTCTCTTTCTCCACTCTCCATCTAAATTTTTTACTGCGCCCCTGCCATGCTTCTTATAAGTTCCATCTATTTGTTTTATCCAAAAGTCTTTCTTGGAAGCAGTAAGCCCGTAATATTTAAAGTTGCAGGCTCGATACACTATTCCTTGATGAAAATCTGCATCTGCATAACTCAGTATAACCTTTACCTCGGTTTCCCTTCTAAGTCTTTTGATTGCTCGAGACAAAAACCAACCTGATAAATTATGTTCTACACCCTGAGCCTCGGGTTCTAAGCACAGCCTGCTTAATTCAAACAAGCCTTGCTGTTGAGTTCTCTTTAACCCTAACATCCCCTTAGCTAGTTCAGGAACAGGAAATCCTGTGAAGATGATTACCCCTATCACCGCCCCATCAAGACAAAGCCCATAGTTAAACCCACTTTTAAATCCCTTAGAAATATCTTTCAAGTAATGGTGCTTGAGTAATATTTCCCCCGCCTCGCCTTTACTGATAGGTCGGATATAATAATCTTGTTTAGGCATTATTATGGCTCTTAAAATGTTTGAGTGTGTAGTCTTTTTTCTTGGTAACTGCCTTGTAAATTTTATCTTCAATGCCTCCCCGTGAGAACACCCAATATACATCACTCTTCAACCTATCCTTGGTGGTCATCCTATCTCGGGACTGCCAATAGCTAGTCGCAGAGAAGTCTATGTTGTAATACACAAGGGCTGACGCCTGCCGCAGGGAGATGCCCTCGCGCCCCGATACAATCTGCAAAGCTATGCTCTTGCTAGTATTCTCAAACTCTACGAGGTCGGTGGTGAGGTCGTCGCCGTAGACTTTCTTGAGCGCATTGAGTTCCTCCTTGAACTTGTAAAAGATACCCACCTTCTTTTGTTTAAATCTTTCTCGAACGAACTCCGCCTTGGTGTAATCCAAGACCATAGAGTCGCCGCTCTCGAACTTGACCGTCCCCGAATACATCTGATGTAGCTTCTGCATTAGCTTGACAGGAGTGTCAGCTAAGATGTCATTGTCTTTGCCTGAGATTACGAGGTCTTTCTTTAACCTATTGCATAGGGCATACGTGGCATCTGCCATCTCGACATACAACACATGCTCCGTGGTCTCGACCTTGAAGCCGGCCTCTCTTTGGGTGTAGTTAATCGTGTATGGCTTCATTAAATCCATCACGGATTCCGAGGCGTTGTCATAGTTCTTATGGAACAGGCCGTTGATGCGCATCTCCCGAATGTTGACATGCTCTTTGGCAAAGGCATAGAAGTTCTTAAACTTTCGGAAAGGATTGTATGGGATACCATACACCTGATGGTAAATCATACTGTATGATTCGGGAGTCGGTGTCCCTGACAAAAGGATTACTGAAGAGCCGTTCTTTTTAATCAACTCCTTTACAGCCTTCGCCCTGTTGCTTGGCTTAGGGTAAGACCCAAGGCTGTGCGCCTCATCGCAGATTATTAAATCCCATTTTACATCGGGCGCTTTATGCAGACTCTCATAATTGATGACGAAGAATACATACGAAGGACACAATAGATTCGTGTCATCCGTGATGCTGCTCATAGCTTTCTTCTTGGTGATGAACAGGACATTCTCAAACCCTAACTCCTCGGCTATCCCCAAACTCGTTAGTGTCTTTCCCGTGCGCACCTCCATAGCGAGGTACAAAAACTTCTTGGATGTGAGGATGGCCTTGCCCTCGGATATGATTTCTTTTTGGTAGTCGCGGAACTTTAGTTTGCTGCTCATCTTTTCGGTGTAGTATTCTAGGCTATCGTTTATAATCTCTATCACCCGCTTCTCGGTGAGCGGATGCTTCAACCTTTCGGTTGTCTTTAAGGTGCGCCCCCTTCCCGTTGTCTTGGTGATGGTGGCGTTCACCACACCCGCAATCAAGGACATGTCCTTAACCATCATCTCATCTGAGTAACAGGACTTCCTCTTGTAGATATCCTTCCCTTTCCATTTAAATGTTTCGGGCTTCATATCTCCATTTGTGTTTGGGTTTCTAAATCATGCTTGGTTCGAATCCTAATCCAACGACCTGTGCTATCTCTTCCCTCCTCGGGTTCAACCTTATACTTGTACAAGCAGAAGCGTACTAACCATTTATAGAAGAGGGTGCGCGAGATAGTCAACTTAGCCTTCGGCCCATAGTCAGGGTACTCAGTGATGAAGTCAAGATAGATATCCTGTTTGTAGTTTTTAGTGTCGGGGTCAATCCAATTGTTTGCCTCGGTGCCCTTAAGCAATCCACACCACTCAATGAAGTCATGGCTAGTGGCTGCTGATAGCTGACGGATGTCTAGGTTAATGAACTTGCTTTCGACAAGCCCCGTGTTGAGGTATCCCTGTAAGCAGTAGACCATAAAGTTGTCGAACTTGCACCAATCTGTGTCATCCCAATCGGCGAAGAAGTGTTTGCCAAACTCCATCAATGGGGTGTGGAACTTGTTGTAGTGTTGGTGGAGTTCCAACTCCCACTTCCTTCGGGCAAAAGAATTGCCCGCCCCCTTGATGGCATAGTTAGTTGTGATGCCAATCTTCGGAGACTTCTCAAAAGGAATCTTAATGGCGTCCTTGTTCTTCTTCTCAAGGGTAAGACCCTCGGTGACCACACTGAACAGCCTCTCAAAATCGAAGTTCTTTTTAACGTCATCAAAGCACAGAATCTGCGTGTCGGCACTGACGAGTTGGTAGGGGAAAGAACGTTCGAAGGCGAACGCCTTACCGTCTATCACCACCAACTTCTTCATGTGGCTGAGGGCATTCATAAACAATCCCTTCCCCGTGCCGCCCTCAGGATTGTCGCTGATGACCTCGTCATTGAGGATGACAGCGGGACAGTAGCTAAGGTTCTTGTACCCATGCATCATGTACCCAATGGTGGACTCCATCGTGGCGGTACGCGCCTCTTCATTGTTACAGATGTTGCCGATGAACGTAGCAAAATGACAGTCGTCTATCTCGCATAGGGTGAAGTTCCTATTTATTACGTGGTCTTTCCATACATACCCACCGAGGTCAAGGTAGTCGATGATGGTAACGCCCGTCTTGCTTATGCGTATCGAGCAGTTCAAGTAGTACAGGTACGAGGTGTCCTTGGTATCCTCAACGAAGTAGATGTCAATCGTAGCAAGCAGCGTGAGGAACTCTTCGCGGAAGTATCGCACTGAATCGGCGAAGAAGTTGTAGATGCTTGAGTCGTCACTCTCAAGCAAGTAGTCAAGGATAAAATCTTTAATCTCTTTCTCTGAGGTGTGGTCGATGAGATTGTTGGTGACCTTCACAAACACATAGTTCTTCCCTCCCTCAGGGCAGTACTTGTAGAATCCATTGTCCTCAAGGAATCTCTTGAAGTCTATGTGCTCAATCTTAATGACTCCCTTGTCGGACTTAGTCCAAAAAACTTGAGCCTCATTCTCGGCCTCAACCCTAGTTAGTACAGCCTCTATTACATCGCCCTCCAAGTTGGACTCCTTCAGTTGGGAGCGGATTTCTTTTTTTGATGTGCCTCGTTTGAGTTGAGTGCGAATAGAGTGCACCCTGTCCTCATCCTCATAGTACTTGGTTCCGAAGTTCTCTTCTCGACTGTAAGCCGAGGTAATAGTTCTATCAATCTCTTCCTCATTGAAGTCATCACTAGCATACTGACGAAGGATATTGGTGGCAAGGTTCTTATAGATGCCGTAGTCGTTGAACGCCATGGCTAACACATAGGCGTGGTGATTACGTTGCCCCTCTTGCATGGGGTATTTCTTTATCCACCACTTGACTAGGATGTCTACTATCTTATTCTCATCGGTGATAGGAATAGTTGGCGGGTCACGATGTGTAACCTCAGTGTACTCAGGCTCCTCAATCTTAGTCCATATAGAAGACCTCTCATTGAGATACAGGAGCGGGTCATAAGACTCGTAGCATACACGAGAGATGTTCTTAGATGTCTTGTCAAAGTGTGGGTTGTCGAAGTATTTCTCAAGAGAGTTGAAGTAGTTGGTGTGGTTGCTCGGGTCTTCAGGGATTTTGATTAGTGCCTTGAGTCCTGCGCCTGAAGGTGAGATGAATACAGAGTACACATACCTATCCTTAGATAGCCTGTCCTTATCTGCCACCAAGTCTTTTTGTTTGCTATACCCATCAAAGTCTAGGCAAAGGAATCCACTATGGGATTGGATAGAGCCGTCAGTTCTTTTTGTAAACGTTCCGCTGAAGCATACAGCGGGAAGTTCTTTCTTTAATTCGTTACGCTGAGACTTGTCTTTTTGCCTGCGTATCCTTTTAACTAGAGTCTTCGATGCGCCATTGCGGATGCGGTCTAGTACGAACCCAACGCTCCTATGGAATGGGGCGGAGGTCTCTCGAATGTTTCTGAAGATGGTGATTTGTGGTATAGGTGTCGTGTCCATGACAATTTTGTGCTGATTAGGTGGGGGTTAACTGATTGATTACCAAGTGGTGTGTCGAAAATGTCAATTATTCTTTCTCGTATACAAGGAAAAAAAATATAGAGAGTAAAGGTAAAGAGAGTATAGTGATGAGTTTGTTTTGAGCACTCGACATTTATGATGGGTAAAAAAGAGGTGAGAGTTTGAACTCCCACCTCCCGTATTACCCTACTCAAAGATTAGAATGGTAGGCTTGGGTCTTCCTCGGGCGGTGCCGCCTTAGCTTTCGCCTTGGCCTTCGGAGGTGCAGCGGCCTCCTCTACCCTCGGCTTTGGCTCCCACGTATCCACTTGGAAGTAGAACTTGCCTCCCTTGGATTGTTTCAAATCCATATTAACCCATCCCTTCTTGACATTTTCCTTTAGGAATGTGATGAACTCGTCCACCTTAATTGATACCGCACCGAGGACGAAGTCCGGAGCGTTTTCTTTCTGCTTGAAGAAGATACCTTCTCCGAACACCTTGTCGTCTTGTTTTGACATGGTTACTTTACTTTAATTGTTCGCTCCAAAAAAATAGACATCGCATCTATAATGTTTTGTTTCATTTGCGATGACCCGCAGACAGTTGGAACTTCTACCTGCATTACGTCTAGCTTCAGGACTCTCCTGAACCAATGGACGATACTTACTATCCTATAAAGTTTGGGTGATGAAATAATCTTCCACATTTTGCGGGGCATTAGGTGCAAAGAATTTATTGTATACCTCTATAGCTTTCTCAACTTTCTCTTCTCCTCTTGCGACAAAGTCATCAGAGGGAGTGAACATCCCAAGCATATTGGAACCCTTGTCGATGGCATAGAATACCAACGGCTTACCGAAGAGGGTTTGGTATATGTAACACTGAGAATCGTAGTTGTACTTGCGGGCTGACCACTTGAAGTCTCCGATATTACTCGTGGTCTTGAGGTCGATGATGCAGTCATCGGTGATGATGTCTGCCTTACCCTTCCACATCACACCCTTAATCATAGCTATGGCAGGCTCCTCATATCGATTGCTCTCCGCCCTAATCTTCTCGTAGAATTCAAACTTACTCATCATCACTCGGACGCTTTCCTCTAGTGCCTCCTTCTCCTTGGTGAGCATCGCAAAGGTCACATCATTCTCAGCTATGAAATTCTTATAGAACTTCGTTGTCCGAGTGGATGCATCCACATGCAGTGTTCCCTCTGCCTTCTCAGGCTCAAGGATTAATTGATGGAAGTATCTCCCCTTGGCAAAGTTTATGTTGTCGGGTTGAGGGACACCATACTCCTTGGGATTGGTGAGTAGCTTACTGATGTCAGAGTTGGAGAGGTAGTTTCTTCCTACCCCTCCATAATATTCTGCATCGTCTCTTAACTTTTCGATGATGTCTTTCATATCTGCTTCTCTTCATTAGATTCATCATAGGCACCACGGAGTTTCTTCTCTGTGGCAGCAGCTATGGTAAACTTGGTTCCAACCTTACGAAGGAGACCCTCGAACTCTTCGTGTCGCTGAGACACGAGCCACTCAACTACTCCCTTGTAACTCTTGTGCTTTGCAGTGAGATGCTCCAACACCACAGGCGCCGGCGCAGGCTCAGGGATATCCTCTCCTGTGTACACGCTGATGCCGAGTCCGTGCATAGCAATGCACTTGACAGTGCTACGTTGGATAGCCTTGTTCACATCCATGGAGGTGACGTTATCTACAGAGATAGATTTATTCCTGTAGTCCATCACAGGTAGCATGTCAACAATCTCTTGCTTGTTGATTGTCACCCCTACCTTGACGTAACATGTGCGGCCGTCACTGAAGTAGTTCAACCCTGTGTGGTCGTGCTCATAGATGGTGCGACTTGCATTTGGAAATGCTTCCTTGAGTAGCATCCAAGCATTCGCCCATGATACATATGATAGGCCACCTCGATTGTCGATGTAGTCGTATACGTTGATTGCAGATAACGTATCAAAAACTGATTTACTCTTGACTTGTGTCATGACTGATTGATTTTATTCGATTAAACTTTCTTTGGAGTGTACGTATACGAGCCTCAGTTTTTTCTCGCTGTTTTATTATTCCCTCTATGTGCTTGAGACGTTGAGGTTCTCTCTCTGTCTCTCGCTCCATAGACTCGTGAAGCCTGTCTAGTTTTGCGTGACAGTTAGATAAGCATAAGATGCATACCGCATGTCGCCAACCACTTTGTTTAAATAATTGGTAGTCGGCACGGCATATCTCTTTGTAGTGGTCGCCACCTAAGTGTGTGTTATAGATGGTGACAATCCGAGTGCGTGGTTCCTGTACGATTTTGATTCCATATAAGAGCCTCGCCTCATAAGCATCGGTGTCTACCTTAGCTGATAGCTTGTCTGTTATTGCCTCTTGAAATACATCACTAAGACTGTAGGACATTGGATTCTAATTCTTCTATTAACGTCTTATAATCACTGTCGTTCTCTACGAGTTTAGTCACCTGTTTAATACCATGAATGATGGAGGAGTGACTGATGTCGTACCCTTTGTCAAGCATGTATTGTTGGATGTAACGGATTCGCATCGGCCTTTGGTAACACATGTAATAAAGAAGGTGCCGCGCATCGACCACGTCTCTGCGTTTGTTTTTGGCAAACAGTTCCGAGGATTCTTTAATGCTGAACCTCTTGCACACTTTCTTAATGTAGGATTCAAATATCTCCTGTTTCATTTAGGCTTACGTTTAGTGGGGTTAGTTAAAAGAGAGTCGATGAAGTCGGAGAAGGCCACCCCATGAGGTGAGAGTTTGAACTCTCGCACCGTCTTGTACTGCGCCTCGTCGTCCTTTGCGCGGTACTCATCGTCGAGATGTTTCTCGTCGGATGGATTGCTATCAAGTAGCTGTTTAATTTTAGACATACTGATTGAATTTAATTGATGTACAATATACAAAAGGTTTAACTATTGTACAACTTATGTTGAAATTTTTTCTGAATCTTTTATTTCATGAAAAACAAATTGCTCTACCTGCTTGAGGTCAGGGTGAGAGAACTCCTTGCCCGTAGATAAACTCTTGTAGTACCACCTATCGTCCTCCTTCAGCAGTTGTATGTAATACATCTGAGGATAGAGCATGATGTCGGTGGCGCGGGGGTGGAGAGTATAGATAGCGAGGTCGTACTCAGCACGGAAAGAACTCAAGCGAAGGAGTTGACCGAACTGCATCACATCTTTAATATCCCATGTCTTGTTGTCGGTTAGTTGTTGGAGAAGTTGAATGCGACCCTTATGCTCCCGGTCTCTTTTGGCTTGGCGCGTGGCCTTTAAAAAATATTGTCTCATGATTTCTAATTTAATTTATGTCCCATCCGTGTCCGAAAGTTCCACACTGCTGCTCTATAAAGACAACCCCTTCCCTTGGGACAACCTCCCAAGAATACAACCCCTCCACACTATCGCAGAAGCTCTCGTATGATTTGTTGTACGCTCGAAGTGAGTCGAATTCATGCTTCCCATACGCCTTCACCCCATCGCAGTCTTGCGAAAAGGAGGTGACGCAGATGATGCCATCGCTCTTGAGGATAGCTTTTAGTTGTGCCTGAGTTTTAATCATCATCTAATTCCTCAATGTGCACAAGAACTACATCGCCAATGATGGGCTGCCCCGCAAGGAGAGATGCGATTTCATTTAGTTCAGGCACCTCCTGAAGCCTCCCCTCCTCGTTAACGATGAGAAGTTTGTGCATGTTCTGTGCAACGGGCACATACTCTATGTACCCTCCAACAAGTTTCTGTTGTTTGTCAAGCGTGCTGATGTCTACATCAGAGACTTGGGTTCCGTCTGTTTTAATATGAATTGCCATGGGGTTTGTGTTGTAGGTCAGTGTACTTGGCGTACCAATAACCTTGGTGAAGAATTTTATGAACGCCCTCCCACCGAAGTGCGGGGGCGGTGTCCTCAATGATGGTCTCATCAAGGGTGGCATTCTCTTTGTCTGCTTGCGCCTCAAGAGAATCGAGACAGGCAAGGTACATATCATCCTCCTTAAAGGAAGCAACATGCACCCGCCCACCATCAGGCATAATGAACTCAACCTTAATCATCAGGTTGAAAATGAAAGTCGATGTCGTTGACCAATGCCTCAACAGCCTCTCCGATTTCACGTTTAGCAAGCAGCGCCTCATCGCACTGCGCACGCCATCCCATATTAGGGAGGACGATGCGAGACATGATGTCCCCCACTATCCATCTGCGGATAGTAGTGAACGGACGCTCGAGTTTATTCCCGTCAGAAGGGAATCGCGTCGAGAGTTTGGAGGTGACGTCTCCCTCTAATGAGGTAACGAGACGCTCGTACTTGCGCACCTTCTCGTCGTACTTGAGTCCGATGAACTCGGTGTATCCAAGCTGCTCGTAACGAATAGATTTGTTGCTGAAGTTGCCCGCATAAATTGCGGTGAACTCCTTCACCCTTTCAGGTGTCCATATAAATTTTGAATGCTCTGCCATGATATATGTATAGTGAGAGTTTAAACTCTCGGTTAGAAATTAAATTTTAATACCTCGTCCTCAGTGAACGAGCCGCCGCACCCTGTACATGCATACGTACCTCCCGGGAACTCTTCCTTAACAAGGTCGTTGTAACACTCGACACAAAACGGAGAGTCGTTACTCTCTATTTCAGCAAGGTCTTGCGCCACTTCGTCCTCGTCCCATAACACAGAGGGACGGAGGTCAGGGTCAGTAGGGCCAAGGGAGAACGGGATGATGGGCGCCGAGTAAAACACTCGCCGAGGTTTGACCGCGTAAGTGTGATGGTATTTCTCACTGCCTATCTCACCGCTATCCGTGTCATTGAAATATACCCAAGCATTTACTACGCTCCCATCATCCATGGTGATGGGCGTCTCTTGTCTGCGGTACCAAATAGGATGGCCCTCGAGTTGGTCGAGAGAATCAAAGTCGCTATCGCTAACCTTGAAGACATCGACCTCTACGTTATGACCCGTTCCTTTATTGGACAACAGGTACGGCAAGCCTGAGATAACAAGAGGGTACTTGTCTTGAGTTACCCCGGCGCCAACAAAACGTGCTGACCTGAGGTACCTGTGATGGTTGCCATGACCACGCTTAAGGGTGCCGTATACCGCGACCACATTGTCTTGAAGGACGTTGGCCTTGGAGTACCACACATCATCTTGCTTAGTGTATAGGTCTCGATTGTAAATCTGAAACGTTCGCGCCTTGGTATTGATGGAAACGAATCGTGATTCGTGCTGCTCTAACTCATCCTTCCACTGCGCACGAGGAAGGTCACCGAGACTCTCGGCTAACACCTTGCTGTCACACTTGGCCTTGGTTCCAAGACCTTTGATGGTTCCGTTCTGCATGAGCAACTCATGGCTCTGCTCACCACATACGAATGGGTGAGTATTGGATAGACCCACAGCGCCGACCGTGGCATACCTGAAGTGGGCAATGAAAGGTCTCTCAGTGAGAAGCAATTCATAGTCGGTGGACTTATGATAGGTGGTCTCAAAGGTGTCAAGAAAAGTTATGCCTAACCCATGCGGGTTAATGCGTGCCGAGTTTTCTAATACCTCACTCGGAATAAGGTTCGTCTTTTGTTTAATGATAATCACACACATGTTGATTGGATTTAAATGGGTGAGAGTTTGAACTCCCACCCAAGGGGTTAATGGGGGGCCGAAGCCCCCCGGGTTAGTTACTTCGTGACAACGGATGCGTCCCAAGTATTGGTGGTTTGAATCCAAGCCTTCGCTTCTCGAAGAGTAGGGAACTCTGCTTCGTGTCCCGGCCCGACGTTCACCTCCCATTGTCCCGGTGCGGCACGGGCTATCTCGTGACGAGTTCCGTTGCGGTCGAGGGCGAAGTGAACGCGGCGCTTCCTTGGCTTTCTCGGTGTCTCCACATAGAAGACATCAATAAGGGCATCACGCATCACGATTGGTTTCTGATTCCATCCTCCGACTTCAGTTGGAAGAAATCCGCAAACGGATTATGGTCTCGGTTCCACTCGATGGTATCAATCTGTACCTCCGTCCACTTGATGCAGAAGACTGCCATGCGGTAGTCTCTTGTTCCTTTCTTGAACTCTGCCTTCTTCAGCTTGGCGTCGCGCAGTATGCGCTTCGCTTCACGAAGGTTCCAAACGCTTTGGATTTTTTCCTTGAATTGTTTTCGATTCATGACTCTTAGTCTTAGTGAGGGTTCGACCCCTCGTTACGTATCAGCAGTACACTGATGGTACAAAGATAGTACATTACTTGTACATATCCAAATTTATTTTTGAGATTCTTTTTCTACCTCCTCAATAAGAGTCTCCAATTTCGCTCCCGCATGAGTGTATAGGGAGACAGTGCGAATGACCTCCGCCTCCGCCTCCGCCAACCCCTTCTGCACTCGAAGAAGTTGTTCTTTACGCAGCTTCCAATCTCGGTGCGTGTTGTCCCTCTGAGTATAAGCCTCTTGCAATTCCTTCGCTACACTCCACAGCAGGGGACGCGGAGAAATGATGCACTCCTTGGGTTCGCTGTCGCGCAGTACCACGTACTCAGTGCGGCTATACGTCTCCATGGTATGGACATGGTATAGTTCTACCTCAGGTACCACGAAGGAGGAAACAATAGAACTCAGCACCTCCTCAGGGAACACACGCGCACTGCGGGACAACCTCCATCTCCGCTCATAGTCTCCACCGCGCCGTGCCTCTTGGTGTAAGATGGATTCGGCGTGCTTGAATGAGGAACGATAAGCCGCTACGATGTTAGAGCGCATGTCACATAGCGTATCCCCGTAGTCGAAGGGTTTTCTATCTGCCAAGGATGCAACGTAGTGCCCCGACTCACCACATATACGAACGTCATTCAGGTGGGAGACAGGAATGCCAAGGTCATGTGCCGCGGCAGTCAACTCAACATGTAGGGGAGAGCCGATGATGACAGCCTTGAAGGGACTCCCTTCTGTGCCTGCATTTTTGAAAAATACACTGCGCTTGAAGCCTCTCCGATTATCCGCAATGGCATCGTCTACTACATGTAATGCACGCTCAACTAAGTGCTCCATGTGGCTGTTGTATCGGCACATTGCCTCCGCTGTCTCGGTATGGTTCTCCTCCCAACTTTTGGGGGGGGTGCTTGGCGGAAAGCCCAACGCTTCTTCGGTTAACGTAAGAGCAAACGACTGCACCTCTTTGGAGTTAGAGCGCAACAACGACAACGCCTCCTTCTTTAAGTCATAGAATGCAGCGGTGCGATAGCCGTCACCACCCACTAAGCGCGTGAAAGAGTTGCGAGATAGAACTTTTCTCTTGATGAACTCAGTCGCCAAGAAACGGGGGGTCTGACTATGGTCAGTAAGGTCGGAACGATAAGAGTAATAACTCTTGATAATGTTTGTGTCCATGGTATTAAAAGATGGTGAGGTGAGAGTTCAAACTCTCACTTCTGATTTGAAATTAAACTTAAATTGAACGCGGCCATTGGCTGTCCAATCGGACGGCCTCGGTGAGTGAGTGCATCTCCCATAGGAGGATGCCGAATACGGAGAGTATGACCACCACACACACGATGGTGACGATGTCCTCGATGCGCTGTGCTTTTCTGTCAGCACCATACTTTCCTGTCGATGCGGCGAACGCAAGGTATTGTGATTGCTTCCTGTTCATGGGGATTATGTTAGGTCGGTAGAAAAATTCTTGGAGCCGATGGTGTAGCCGCCCATCGAATCATGCATGATGGCGTGCGGTAAGATTCCACACGTCTCCAAGTGGCTTGCGGCCTGCTTGAGGATGTTGCCTGTCTTGTAGTTGTACGGAAGGAAGACGGCCTTGTTGTTACACGTATCCTTGACGCGAACTCGGGCGCCACGATGGGTGGTGGGGCTGACGAACTTGACGTGGAAAGCACGCAGTCTGTCGAGGTTGAGGAAAGCTAATGTGTCCATGATTAAATTTTTGTGGCAGTCATTAACTGCCGTGTCATATGTGACGTAGCATGGGCGTTCCATGTTCGGTCGATTGCCTCCCACGTAGTATGCGCAGTGAGACGTTGGTACTCTACCCCGTTGTACTTTACAACGTAGATGTGGGTGCGCTCAGTCATCGTGCTTCGAGTAATGCAATTTGATAGTCGAACTGCGATGCGAGTATGAATGCGGTGAGGAATAGGATGAATCCTAATGTCACCTGAAGTGCTTGCTTAGTGTCTTCGTTCATGAGATGTGGGTTGGGGAAGAGCAGAAGCGCTCCTCCCATTGTTCAAATATAGTGTATTGTTTGTCTAATTCCAAACAATATATGTTAAAAGTTATTAACATTCCTTTGTGCGTACTCGGTCGCGCCGCGCTTGGAGTAGAAGTACATCTGATTTGGATTCAAATCATTCGCCTTCTCACTCGCAGCATCCCAACGAGATTCAATCACCTCGCCGCGCTCAACCATATAGTAGGTGTCACCAAGGTCGAAAGGGTAGCCGCTGTTCACGTAACACTCGTCAAGGTGCCAACCTTTCGTGCGTAAAATGTAATCGCAGAAGTTGTCAAGGTGCTTCATGCCATTGAACGTGCGAGACATTGTCCATAGTCCTCGACGGCCTTGACCCGTCTCAAATTGTAGGGTGCAGTCATACTTAGCCATGGGTTCACAATTCATGGTGGTTAGTTTGAATCACATTGCGCACAGCCTTCCATATCGCATCGCCTATAGTCCTGCGAACTTTGGTGCGGCATGGGCTGCCCTTTGAGTACGACAGGAAGTCCCTGACAACCTTGTCCTCAATCATCGTGACGACGACAGAAACCAACTCTTGGTGGCCGTGCGTGAATCCAAAGTCGGCGTCCATAAGTTGTCGTGCGCGGCGTTGGCGCGACTCAGTGAGACTCTCCGCAGCCGCGTCAACGCGCCGCTGCAACAGCGTCTCTTGCTTGTCAGTGAAGTGAGCCAAAGACTCCTCGCAACGCGCAACAGAGTATCGTCCGTCACCGGCCTTTGAATATGTCAATTGCTCCGTCCAAAATTCTATCTTGTTTTGGTATCCATTAATATCTGTGGGCATAATCATTTGATGGTAAGCCATCACCTGTTTGATTTCCGTTTCGTCCTTTGGGACTCATCAGGAGCGGCACACACCGCTCGACGGCGGAGCGAGAGTTTGAACTC
>TARA_R110002110_G_scaffold413839_1_pt1 | contig 20671 bp, 22 predicted proteins | sample TARA_R110002110 | Tara Oceans TARA_R110002110 (sample SAMEA4397330) | marine metagenome | biome: Polar Biome; feature: [SRF] surface water layer (ENVO:00010504); material: water (ENVO:00002006), including particulate matter (ENVO:01000060) such as... | depth 5 m
GTCAACATTTTCCTTGCACAAGGGGAGGCATCCACACATGGCTTCCGGTAATCTCGAGCGCCCGAACCTCCAGCGTTTGTTCGTCGATCCCGAGATGGATCTTGCGCCAGACGCGCCGCTTGGGGCCTCCATGCTTGCGCGCGTGCCACTCACCTTCGCCTTCGACCTTGATGCCGGTGCTATCGACCAACAGGTGCAGGGGACCCTGCGAGCCGCGATAGGGAATGTTCACGGCGAGGGTCTTCTGACGGCGCGATAGCGGGCTGAAATCCGGCACCGTCCAGTCCAAACCGACCAGTCTCAACAGGCTATCGACGAAACCCGTCGTCTGGCGCAATGCCATGCCGAACAGCACTTTCATCGTCAGGCATGTCTGGACGGCGGCATCGCTGTAGGTCGGCTGGCGGCCGCGCTTGCCGGTGGGCGCAGCGTCCCAACACATCTCGGGATCGGACCAAATCGTCAGTGAGCCCCGGCGCTTGAGCGCGTCGTTATAGGCAGGCCAGTTCGTAGTCTTGTAGGTAGGGGGATTGGGTCTGCTCATGCACGTTAGCTATCACACTGGATTCCTGAGATGAATCCCCCGCGGGGTTTGTGCAACAAAGCCCATTGCCAGCCTGTTCAGCCGCCGATGAGGTTGAGCACTGCCCCGTTCTCGATGATGATCGCCGCGCCGATCCACAACGCGGCAATGCCGATCGCTGCGGAGGTACCAATGCGAAGCCAGTTGGCCCCACGTTGCGCCAGTATCAATGGAAAGCTGGCGACCGCCGACAGCGCCGCCATCCCCGCCATCGAGCCCAGCCCAAACACCGCGAAATAAGCCAGCGCCTGACCGATGCTCTGCGTCGCGCCGACGGTCAGAACCAGGAGCGCACCGGACCCCGCCGCGCCGTGGACCAGCCCGACGCCAAGAGCCTTGGCGTTGGTCCTGCGATGAACGTGTTCGTGGCGGGCCTCATGGTGCGGCAGGGTCTCTCCCTTGTGCGAATGGGCGTGCAAGTGCTTGCGGTCGCCATGCTCGTGGATGTGGATGTGTACCCGGTCCCGGTGCAGCCGCCAGAGCGTCTGCGAACCGAGCGCCACGATCATCACGCCGACCGTGAACTCCAGCCCGGCCTGCACCTGACCCGAGATCGTCAGGCCCAGAAGCACCACGACAGCGCAGAAGCTGAACAACGCCAGGGTGTGCCCCAGCCCCCAGAAAGCCCCACGAACGATCAGTGCACGGCGGTTGCCCTTCTGGGCCAGCATGTTGGACACAGCGGCCAGGTGATCGGTTTCAAGCGCATGGCCCATGCCGATGACGAAAGCCAGCAACAGGATAGAATAGTAACTCATGCCGCGATCTCCGTGCCCTGAGCGCGTGAAGTGTTGCCGGAATTTCGCTCTTTAGCTACGACATCATCGGCCTCTCTCGTGGAATACTTGGTCAAATCACTTGCCTGTCCCAAGCCCCGGGCCGTGCGCCTGACCCGCGTGCTGACGGTTGAGAACGGCGCGCGGAAATGGTATCCCGAAACCGCAGCGATTGCGCGACGCTGAGCCCCGGTCGCCGAGACAACGCAAAAGCGATGTTCCGAAATGACAGAATCTGCCGCCTGCAGGAAACACGGCAAACCGGCGGCCGCGTCACACCGACACGACCGCCAATAATTCGTCCCGCCCGACGTCGCGCTTTGCGACGTTCCTGATGACTTCGCCGCGTTTCAGAACAACCAGGCGATCTGCCAGTTTATAAGCAAAATCAAAATATTGTTCGACCAGAACGATTGCCATATCGCCTCTGTCGCGCAAAAGGCAGATAACATCGCCGATCTGTTGGATGATATTGGGTTGAATGCCTTCGGTGGGTTCGTCCAACAGCAACAATTTGGGTTTTGTGATCAGCGCCCGCGCGATGGCCAGTTGCTGTTGCTGGCCCCCCGAAAGGTCGCCGCCACGCCGATGCTCCATTTCCCTGAGAACCGGAAAAAGACCGAAAATGTCGTCTGGAATTTTGTGGTCTGAGCTTGGCAAACAGGAAAACCCGGTCTGAAGGTTTTCGCGGACGGTCAGCAGGGGGAATATGTCGCGCCCTTGCGGCACATAGCCAACGCCCATTCGGGCAAGCTGATGCGCGGGCAATTGCCCCAGATCGTGCCCGCCGAGCGAAACTTCGCCGCCAGAGCGCGGGTGCGTGCCCGAGATTGCCCTGAGCAGGCTGGTCTTTCCGACGCCATTTGTGCCCATCACACAGGTCACAGCGCCTTGTTTTGCCTGCATTGAAATGTCGTAGAGAATTTGCGATTTGCCGTAATGCAGTGTCAGGTTCTTGATGTTCAGCATGGTTCAGCGCCCCAGATAGACGTCGATGACATCTTGGTTTTTGGTGACATGGTCCAGCGACCCTTCGGCCAGAACCGCGCCTTCGTGCAGCACGGTGACCTTGCAATTCAGTCGGCGGACAAATTCCATATCGTGTTCGACAACCACGACCGCGCGGGTCTTTGCGGCCTCGACAAGGATTGCCGTGGTCTTTTCGCGCTCTGACGGGGTCATGCCCGCCGCTGGCTCGTCAACCAGCAAAAGGAGCGGTTCCTGTGCCAGCAACATCCCGATTTCCAGCCATTGTTTCTGGCCGTGGCTCAACTCGCCTGAAACCCGCAGCAGGGCGGATTTCAGGCCAATTTCGTCTGCGATCTCTGCGACTTTGGCAAGATCGACTTTGGAGGGTTTGAAAAACAGCACCGCCAGGGGGCCGCGTTTTTTGCGCAGCGCCATCATCAGGTTTTCCTGCACGGTCTGATCTTCAAACACCGTCGGTTTTTGAAACTTGCGGCCAATCCCCTCCCGGGCAATCCTGGCCTCAGACATGCCGATCAGCGAGATGCTCTTTTCGCCCCAGCGGATATAGCCGTCATCCGGGCGGGTCTTGCCCGTGACAATGTCCATGAAGGTTGTTTTTCCGGCCCCGTTTGGCCCGATCACGGCGCGCAACTCTGCGGTGCCAATCTGGAATGACAGGTTTTTGATGGCCTTGAACCCGTCGAAACTGACGGTCACGCCCGAAACTTCCAGAAGTGTGGTCATGTGTCGGCCCCCGTATTTTTGCGGCGGGTTATCAGATCAACCAGGCCGCCCATGCCGCGCGGGGCGTAGAGCGTGACCAGAACAAAGCTGAGGCCAAGCAAGATCAGCCACCAATCGACCCATTTCAGGGTGTAGGCTCCCAAGGTAATATCGGGGGCCTGCCCCCCGGTCAGCCAACTCGACAGCAGGCTGACAAAGGCTGTGCCAATCACCGCGCCGTAAAGCCTGCCGCGCCCGCCAATCGCCACCCAGACCGCAAGGTAGACAGAGGCAATCGGGGCGACTTCAGCGGGGTTGATAATGCCTGCCTGCGGGTAGTAAAGCGCGCCCGCGATGCCGGAAATGCAAGCAGTCAGGGTAAAGACCGTCAATTTGTAGCTTTCGACCGAATAGCCAAGAAACCGCACCCGCGCCTCGTTGTCGCGAATGCCGCGAATGACAGAGCCGAACTTGCCCGAGACGACCCAGGCCACAAGCAGATAGCCAAGGCCCAAGGCCAGGGCAGAGGCCCAGAAGAACCACAGAGAGACGACAGATTGCGACGCCGTGACCCCCGGCAGGTTCTGCAAGCCGGACAGGCCGTTGTTGCCGCGCAAGCCGCTGGCATTCTGAAAAAGGTAAAGCGACAGGCCAAGCGTCATGGCCTGGGTCAGGATCGACAGATAGACGCCAGTGACACGACTGCGAAAGGCCAGCCAGCCGAACATCAGCGCCAGCAGGCCCGGCACCAGCACAACGAAGGCCAGTTGTGCAATCAGACTGTCGGCAAATGCCCAGATCAGCGGAAAATCCTTGCTGCCCACAACACCGAATATCTGGTTGGCAATGGCGGCCTGAATGTCCTCTGGCGTCGGTGGCAGGATGCTGTCGGACAGCGAACTGACAACGATCTGACGAGTGCGTTCAAACATCAGCCACATCCCGATCATATAGCCCCCGAGGCCAAAGAAAGCGAAATGGCCCAGCGAGAGGATGCCGCAATATCCCCAAATCAGATCCATCGCGACGGCCGCAAGGCACAGGGTTAATATCTTGCCCAGTGTTTTGATGAAACTGGTCGAGATCAGCCCGGTCCCGACCCCTTCAGACAGCAGGGTGACGCCGATTGTGAAAAGCGCCAGCAGGCCGAGAAACACCAGAACCGACGGATTTCGCGCGATAAATGATCTGTTCATGGTGTCAGTCCCCCGCTGCACGGCCTTTGAGGGCAATGATCCCCCGGGGCCGGAATTGAATGAAAATGATGATGAAAATGACCATATAGGTCTGGGCCGCGAGTGTGTTGGAGGGGTTTAGCCACTCTGCCCCTTTTTGGAAGCCGCCGATCATCAGCGCGCCTGCCAGCGTTCCCCATATATTGCCGACACCACCAACGACGACCGTCATAAAGCTCTGGACGATGTAATCGCTGCCCATCTCAGACGTAACTTTGGCGAGCAGGCCAATCGCCACGCCTGCGATCCCTGCGATGCCAGACCCAAGGCCAAAGGTCAGCATATTCACGCGGTCAGGGTTGATCCCCATGCTGGCCGCCATGCGCGGGTTTTGGGTCACGGCGCGGGTTTCCAGCCCCAGACGGGTTTGTTTCATGATGAACAGGAACAGCCCGAGAAACAGCAAGGCGAGAATGAAAATCGCGATGCGGATATAGCTGATGGCCACAACGTCGTTGATGACCCAGGCCCCGTCAAGCCAATCGGGCGCGGTCAGCGGGCGGGCCTGGGTGCCAAAGATGTTCTTGGCCAGTTGTTGCAGGGCGACCGACACGCCAAATGTCGCCAAAAGCGTCTCTATCGGCCGATGATAAAGCCAACGGATCACCAGCCGTTCCAGGGCAACCCCTGCCGCAAAGGTGACAGCAAAAGCCAACGGCACGGCCACCAGGATCGACGCGGTATGGTTCGGAACAACCTGCTGAACCACATAGCCGGTGTAGGCCCCCATCATGATGAATTCGCCGTGGGCCATGTTGATGACCCCCATCACGCCGAAGGTAATCGCCAGGCCGATGGCGGCGAGGAAATAGATGGATGTCAGCGACAAGGCATCCAGCCCCAAATCAAGCGCCCGGCTGGCGGCGACCCGCGTCTCAGAACTGGCAAGCGCTGCTTTGGCCGCATCTGTCACCTTTTGGGCGGGTTCATCATAAATTTCAACGAATTGATGGCTGGCAAGGCTGGCGTCAATATCGGCATTTGTCACGCGTGGGGCGGCCAAGCCGGCTTGCACTAGGGCATCATAGGCGCGGTCGCGTGCGGTTTGGGTTGCCAGTTGCGCTACGGCAAAGCCGCCGACGCGGTTGTCGGTGATATTTGACTCTAACGCGGCGTCGCGGTCATTGAGGGTCACTTCTGCGGGCGCAAGACCTTCTGCGACCAACAGCGCGTAGGCAACCCTGCGGGGCAAGGCGTCGCCGCCTGGGCTCAGGACACGCGCGATATTGCCGTCAGGTTTGGTCCCGGCGCTGGATATTTTAATTTTGGTGGTCAGGATCGGGTTCAGAGTCGCCCGGAAATCAACGCCAAGATCGCCTGCCATCGCGTTGATCGCCGCAGCACGCGCGTCGGCATCGCGGTCATAGGCCATTGTCATCAAACGCTCCAGCCGGATTTTGCGGGCGCGCAGCGTGGCGTCGGGTTCATCCGCAACCGAGGCGCGCAGCGGCGCAAGCAAACCGGCCTCCGGGTCGCGAGCAATGGAATCGAGCGCGTCATTGCGTTTCGCAATATCGGGGTCAGAGAGTTGAAATTGAACCAACGCGGTCGCGATCATCGCGCGGATTCCGCTGTTTGGTTTGATCTGGTTCAGGGCGTCTTTGGCATAGGTGCCGACCAAAGAGCCATCTTCAAAGCTTTTCAGCGCATATGTTCTGTCCGGGTTTTTGGTCGCAGCAAAGAAGAACCCGTCTTCGGTCCGCTGCCACATATCCTTGTCTTTCCAGGCCTCCAGCACCGATTGCATCTGCGGCAAGCGGCTGCCCGCAAGGGCATCAATCGCGGGTCCGATCGTCAGTCGGGAGCTTTCTTCGATCAGGGCGCGTTGGCTTTGCAACACATCCTGAACGGATGGCGTTTGGGCAGAGGCGCTGCCGGTGATAAACACAGCGGCAAGCATCGCCAGAAATATCGGTTTCATGGAGGAATTCCGGAATTTTGAAAGGGGGAGGATGCGCCATTGCGCACCCTCGATGATCAGGCGATCAATAGTTGGACAATTTCTGCACGCAGGATTTCGTCTCGGTATTATACATACCGCAATCCAGGCCCTTCCAATCCGAGATCAGTTTGGCTGATTCCGGCAGAAAGTCTGTCCAGGCATCGCCGGGCACTTCGGCGGTCTGACTGATGATGTCAAACTGACCATCGGCCTTGATTTCACCAATCAGAACCGGTTTGGTCAAATGATTGTTGGTCAGCATCTCTGCCGTCCCGCCGGTCAGGTTGGGAAATTTCTGGCCATACATTGCCTCGCGGACGGCATCGACATTGGTAGTTCCAGCGGCGGTAACCGCGTTCACCCACATGTTGAAGCCGATGTAATGCGCTTCCATCGGGTCATTCGTTACGCGGTCGGCACCCATCCGTGCTTTCCAGGCGGCAACCCATGCGGCGTTTGCCGGCGTGTCAGCCGACTGAAAGTAGTTCCAGGCGGCAAGGTGGCCGACGAGGTTGCTGGTGTCGAGGCCGGAAAGCTCTTCTTCACCGACCGAGAAGGCCATGACCGGAATATCGTCAGCCGAGATACCAGCCGCGGCAAGTTCTTTGTAAAAGCCGATATTCGCGTCGCCGTTGATCGTTGAAATCACGCCGACCTTCTTGCCATCCGCGCCAAGCGCCACAACATCGGCCACAATCTTGGACCAGTCAGAATGGCCAAAGGGTGTGTAGTTGACAAAGATATCTTCCTTGGCGATGCCTTTGGATTTCAGATAGGCCTCAAGGATATTGTTCGTCGTGCGCGGGTAGACATAGTCGGTGCCCAAAAGCGCGAATTTCTCGACGCCGAGTTCGTTGAGGAAGTAATCCGTGGCCGGAATCGCCTGCTGGTTTGGCGCGGCACCGGTGTAAAACACGTTTTTGGAGCTTTCTTCGCCCTCATATTGAACGGGGTAGAACAGCAGGCCGTTCAACTCTTCGATCACCGGCAGAATGGATTTGCGGCTGACACTGGTCCAGGCACCGAAGATGACATCGACCTTGTCGACGGTCAGCAACTCGCGGGCTTTTTCGGCAAACAGCGGCCAGTCAGAGGCCGGATCAACGACGACAGGTTCCAGGGTGCAGCCAATCACCCCGCCCTTGGCGTTTTGTTGGTCAATCAACATCAACATCGTGTCTTTCAGCGTCGTCTCAGAAATCGCCATCGTGCCGGAAAGCGAGTGCAGGATGCCGACTTTGATGGTGCAGGCGGCGGCGGCGCCAGGCAGGGCGGCGCTCAGGGCGAGGGCCGTAACAAGAGCAGTCGTCTTCATTTGATCTCTCCATGCAGGGACGCTGCGCATCTTGCTCTTGCAAGCCATGCGCATTAGCTGATCCCTGCAACCTAAGTGTTGCAAAACGTGTGGCGGCTGGCGTGAGGTCCAATTCAACCGGTCGTCACACACCCCATTCAAGACGCTGGTCGATTTCACGTCTGGGGATGCCAGATCGTTGCTGCGTCGCAGAGAAGATGGCAATTGCTGCGATTGCGAAACTACGGCATCAGATGAAAATGCGTAAATATTGTGCATGTGACAAGGTTTTCGACTGATACTTAGGCGTATTCCTCATGTAACGGGATATTTTGGGCGGCATCTCTGCCCCTTCTGCCTCGATTGTGGTCGAACGGTATCCAAAGAGGCAAGCCACAGGAGCCGGGTATCTACCAGTTAATTCCAGTTGGTCCGCGTGGTTACAGCGCTGTGCAACCCCGTGCCATCGGGGCGGCAAAGCTGGCTGTGCTAGCCGATGCTGGGGGTGTCACGCGGCTTGCGGGCTTGCGGCAATCCGGGTCGATGCGGCTGGTTTTTCCGCAAACCCAACGCGCGGACATTGAGGCGATCCTGGTCAACACTGCGGGCGGGATCACCGGCGGCGATCAATTTGATCTGGAAATCGGTGTCGGTGCAGGGGCCGCGCTGACGCTGACCACTCAAGCAGCTGAACGCGCCTATCGCGCGCAACGCGGCGAGGTTGGCCGCGTTGCGACCAGGCTGACGGTTCATGCCGGCGCGTCCCTGAACTGGCTGCCTCAGGAATTGATCTTGTTCAATCGCTGTGCGCTGCGGCGAACTCTGGAGATCACTCTGGCGCAAAGCGCGCGCCTGGTGATGGTTGAACCCGTGGTTTTTGGTCGGGCGGCGATGCAAGAAGTCCTGCGCGACGCTGTGTTTCAGGACCGCATCAGGATTTTCCGCGACGGCAAGCCGCTGTATCTTGACGGTGTCGATTTGTGCGGCGATGTGGCGACGCGTTTGGCGCGGCCCGCTGTTGCCAACGGGGCGGGGGCTATGGCCAGCGTGGTGATGGTTGCGCCAGAGGCCAGCGTGCGGTTGACCGCAATTCGCGCCTTGCTTCCCAAAACCGCAGGCGCAAGCCTGCTTGCCCGCGATGTGCTGGTGATCCGCATCCTCGCGGCTGACAGCTTTGAGTTGCGCCGCAGTCTGATTCCGGTGCTGGAGCATCTGACCCAAACCCCTTTTCCCACATCATGGAGGCTATAACTCGTGCAACTTACACCGCGGGAAAAAGACAAGCTGCTGATTGCGATGGCGGCCGAGGTGGCGCGCAAACGCCTGGCGCGCGGCGTCAAACTGAACCATCCCGAAGCGATAGCCCTGATTACCGATGCCGTCGTTGAGGGCGCGCGCGATGGCCGTTCTGTCGCGGATATGATGGAAGCCGGCGGCCATGTCATCACGCGCGATCAATGCATGGAAGGCATCGCCGAGATGATCCGCGAGGTGCAGGTCGAAGCCACTTTTCCCGATGGCACCAAGCTTGTCACCGTTCACAACCCGATCCGCTGACAGGAGAACCCGATGAAACTGATCCCCCTGCGTATTGCCCCGGCCTCGACGGTCGCCCTTGCTCCAGGTATTGCCCTGGCATTTATGATCGCTCCGGCGCAGGCCCGTCCCGGTGCCGCTTTCAACCCGCATGCCGGTGCAAGCGCGCAGGCCAGATCACGGAGGCACAAATGATTCCGGGCGAATATTTCATCCAGCCGGGCACCCTGACCCTGAACAAGGGGGCGCGTGCGATATCGCTGATGGTCGCCAATACCGGCGACAGGCCGGTTCAGGTGGGCAGCCACTACCATTTTGCCGAAACCAACCCGGCATTGGATTTCGACCGCAGCGCCGCGCGGGGGCGCAGACTTGATATCGCCTCTGGCACCGCCGTCCGGTTTGAGCCGGGCCAGCGCCGCGAGGTGCAGCTTATCCCGATCGGCGGCGCGCGCCGCATTTTTGGATTCAACAGTCAAGTGATGGGAGACCTCTGAATGCCCCGCGAGATTCCCCGCGCGCAATATGCCGCAATGTATGGCCCGACGACGGGCGACAAACTGCGCCTTGCCGATACCGACCTGATTATCGAGGTCGAACGCGACCTGACGACTTACGGTGAAGAGGTCAAGTTCGGCGGCGGCAAGGTTATCCGCGACGGCATGGGGCAATCGCAGGTCACCCGCGCGGGGGGGGCCGTTGATACGGTCATCACCAATGCGCTGATCGTCGATCACTCGGGGATTTATAAGGCAGACGTGGCGTTGAAGAATGGGCTGATCCACGCGATTGGCAAGTCAGGAAACCCCGACACCCAATCGGGGGTCGACATTATCGTCGGACCGGGCACCGAGGTTATCGCAGGCGAAGGTCGGATTTTGACGGCGGGCGGCGTCGACAGCCACATCCACTTTATCTGCCCGCAGCAGATGGAGGATTCGCTGCATTCCGGCGTCACCACCTGTTTTGGTGGCGGCACTGGCCCGGCGCATGGAACGTTGGCCACAACCTGCACGCCGGGGCCGTGGCATCTCGGCCGGATGCTGCAATCATTTGATGGCATCCCGATGAATATTGGCTTGGCGGGCAAGGGCAATGCAAGCCGGCCCGAAGCCTTGGTCGAGATGGTCCAGGGCGGCGCTTGTGCGCTGAAGCTGCATGAGGACTGGGGCACAACCCCGGCCGCGATTGATTGCTGCCTGTCCGTGGCCGACGACATGGATGTCCAGGTGATGATTCACACCGACACCCTAAACGAAAGCGGTTTCGTTGAGCAAACCGTGGCGGCGATGAAGGGGCGCACCATCCACGCCTTTCACACCGAAGGCGCAGGGGGCGGGCATGCGCCGGATATCATCAAGATCTGTGGTAATGCGCATGTGATCCCGTCTTCGACCAACCCGACGCGGCCTTTCACAGTGAACACGCTGGAAGAGCATCTGGATATGCTGATGGTCTGCCACCATCTTGATAAATCCATCCCCGAAGACATCGCCTTTGCCGAAAGCCGCATCCGCCGCGAAACCATTGCCGCCGAAGACATCTTGCATGACCTCGGCGCATTTTCGATTATCGCCTCGGACAGCCAAGCGATGGGCCGCGTCGGTGAAGTCCTAATTCGCACCTGGCAAACCGCCGATAAAATGAAGAAACAGCGCGGCGCACTGGCCGGGGAAACCGGCGACAATGACAACCTGCGGGTGCGGCGCTACATCGCGAAATACACCATCAACCCGGCGATTGCGCAAGGCGTCGGCCATGTTCTGGGCGACATCGCGGTTGGCAAGCGTGCTGATCTTGTCTTGTGGCACCCGGCTTTCTTTGGCGTAAAACCCGAAATGGTCTTGATGGCGGGCATGATTGTCGTCGCTCAGATGGGCGATCCCAATGCGTCTATTCCGACGCCGCAACCGGTGTATTCACGCCCGATGTTCGGGGCTTACGGCAGCGCGCTGCGCCATACCTCTGTCAGCTTTGTCTCGGGCGCGGCGCAATCCGCAGGCATCCGCGAAACGCTGGGCCTTGCCAAGCAGACCGTCGCGGTCAAAAACACCCGGACCATCGGCAAGGCCGATATGATCCTGAACGACGCAACACCGCAAATCGAGGTTCATCCCGAGACCTACGAGGTTCGCGCCGATGGACAATTACTAACCTGCCAGCCGGCGCAAACCTTGCCGATGGCCCAACGTTACTTCATGTTTTGAGGACGCTATGACCGAACTTCCCATCGCACAAACCGTGCACCGCAAAGGGCATTGGTCGGGTCAGACCGACCGCTGCGACCTTGACTATGCCGAACGCTTTGTGCGCCGCAAACGGCTGACGACGCGTTCGGGAACATTGTTTCTGGTCGATCTTGCCCAGACCACCTCGCTTGACCACGGCGACGCTTTGGAACTGACCACCGGCGCCCTGATCGAAATCAGCGCTGCCCCGGAAGCGTTGTATGAGGTCACAGGAACCGACCTAGTGCGCCTTGCCTGGCATATCGGCAACCGCCATACGCCTTGCCAGATTTCCCCCGATCATCTGTTGATCCAGGCCGACCCGGTTATTGGCCACATGCTGGAGCATCTGGGGGCCCGCGTCCTGCCCGTGACACGTCCGTTCACGCCCGAAGGCGGTGCATATGGCCATGGCCGAACCCATTCGCACGAGCATGTTGCAACGGCCCATGACCACTGACTCGCACATTCTGACCCTGACGCAATGGCTGTCGCCCGCCTTCCCGGTGGGCGCGTTTGCCTATTCGCACGGGTTGGAAACGGCCATCCAGTCGGGTGCAATTGCCACACCAGGTGACTTGCAAGCCTGGTTGAGCGATGTGCTGCTTTATGGCAGCGGGCGCAATGATTGCATTTTGCTGCGCGCGGCCCATGCCTGCGACACCCGCGCCGCGGTGTTGGAAACCAACGAGACAGCCCTTGCTCTTGCAGCATGTCAGGAGCGGCGGCTTGAAACGATGCATCAAGGTAGCGCGTTTTGCAAAACCACCGCAGCAATCTGGGGCGGCGATGCGCTGGAGCTGGTCTATCCCGTGGCCGTCGGGGCTGCTGCGGCCCACCTGAAAATCCCTGTCACCTTAACCTGCGCCATGTATTGCCAGGCAATTGCCGGCAACCTCGTCTCGGCTGCGGTGCGCGCGGTGCCGCTTGGCCAAACCGGGGGGCAGGCGGTTCTTGCCGCCCTGACGCCGCTCTGTGCCGAAATCGCCAAGGACTGCCAAACCGCGACCCTGGACGACCTGCAAAGCAGCGCGTTTTTGTCCGACATTGCGGCAATGAAACATGAAACGCTTCAACCAAGGATATTCCGTACATGACACCTCTTAATGGTCCGTTGCGCGTTGGCATCGGTGGCCCGGTTGGCGCGGGGAAAACCAGCTTGACCGCCGCCCTCGCCCGCCGCTTGCACCCGCAATATTCCCTCGGTGTCATCACCAATGACATCTACACCCAGGAAGACGCCGAAGCTTTGATGCGGATGCAGATTTTGCCGCAAGACCGGATCATTGGCGTCGAGACCGGCGGCTGCCCGCACACGGCGATTCGCGAAGACGCGTCGATCAATCTGGCGGCGATCGCCGAGATGCGCGCGCGCCACCCCGATCTGGATATTGTGCTGATCGAAAGTGGCGGCGACAACCTGTCGGCGACCTTCAGCCCGGAACTGGCCGACCTGACGATTTACGTCATCGACGTTGCGGCGGGTGAGGAAATCCCGCGAAAGGGCGGGCCGGCCATTTCCAAATCTGACCTTCTGGTGATCAATAAAACAGATCTCGCCCCGCATGTTGGCGCGTCGTTGGATGTGATGCGGCGGGATTGTCTGAAAATGCGCGGCGAGCAACCCTATATTTTCTGTTCGCTGCGCCATGATCCAGAAATCGACGCGATCGTAAACTTCGTCGTTGAGATGGGCGGCCTGGGCCCTGCCACGTCGGATCTGGCATAGGTCTTGTCGGGGGCGTCCGACCGGACTGCCCCCCTGATCACTTGGGACCCCGTACTTGTCACATCCTGGCAATTTTCAGGTCTCAGAAATCAAAACGGATTGTTTCCGAATTTCGCCTATATCAATCCAAAGATGTATTGCAAGATATCCCCTCAATCATGACAATATGAAAGGTCAAGAGATGGGAAAAGGACAAGGGAACGGCGGCGGATGGCCAAGCCAAACGGGAAGCCCTTCGGGCGGCGGGCGGTCAAACGGCGGAAAGGGAAAATAGCCTGGATTTCGCTTCGGAAGCATATCGCTCCCGAAGCCTACCCATCCATCTTCAACGCCGAAATAAACGCTTCCTGCGGGATCTCGACCTTGCCGAACTGGCGCATCTTCTTCTTGCCGGCTTTCTGCTTTTCCAGCAGCTTTTTCTTGCGGGTTGCGTCGCCGCCATAGCATTTCGCGGTCACGTCCTTGCGCATGGCCGAAAGCGTCTCACGCGCGATGACGCGGCCACCGATCGCCGCCTGGATCGGGATTTTGAACATATGGCGGGGAATCAGGTCTTTGAGCTTTTCAACCATGGCGCGGCCCCGCATTTCGGCGCGGTCGCGGTGGACCATCATCGACAGGGCGTCGACCGGTTCGTCGTTCACCAGGATCGACATTTTGACGAGGTGATCCTCGCGGTATTCCGAGATCACGTAGTCAAAGCTGGCATAGCCCTTGGTGACCGATTTCAGGCGGTCGTAGAAGTCGAACACCACCTCGGCCAGCGGCAGGTCGTAGACGACCATGGCGCGCGACCCGGCATAGGACAGATCAAGCTGCATGCCTCGGCGATCCTGGCAAAGTTTCAACACATCGCCGAGATACTCATCCGGGACGAGGATGGTGGCGCGAATCCGCGGCTCGTCGATATGGTCAACAAGGGTCAGGTCTGGCATGTCGGCAGGGTTGTGCAGGTCGCGAACCTCGCCGTCTTTCATATGGAGGTGGAACACGACGGACGGGGCCGTGGTGATCAGATCAAGGTCGTATTCGCGCTCGAGCCGGTCGCGGATCACCTCGAGATGCAGCAGGCCAAGGAAACCGCAGCGAAAACCAAAGCCGAGGGCGGCCGAGGTTTCCATTTCAGACGAGAAGGAGGCATCATTGAGCTGAAGCTTTTCGATGGCGTCGCGCAGGGCGTCGAAGTCGTTGGCATCAACCGGGAACAGACCGCAGAAAACCACAGGCTGCGCGGGCTTGAAGCCTGGCAAGGGTTTGTCGCAACCCTTCTTCTCGGATGTAATCGTGTCGCCGACACGGGTGTCGCGAACCTGCTTGATCGAGCCGGTCCAGATGCCGATCTCTCCGGGGCCAAGTTCGGCGATGTCGACCATCTGAGGTTTCAGGACGGCCAATTTATCAACACCGTAGACGGCATTGGTCTGCATCATCTTGATGCGGTCGCCCTTGCGGATCACCCCGTCGATGACGCGGATCATGACGACGACGCCAAGGTAGCTGTCATACCAGCTGTCGACCAACATCGCCTTCAGCGGCGCGTCGCGATCACCCTTGGGCGCGGGCAGTCGGGTTACGATGGCTTCCAGGACGGCAGGAATACCAAGGCCGGATTTGGCCGAGATTTCCAGGGCGTCGGACGCGTCGAGGCCGATGACATCCTCTATCTGTTGCTTGACGCGGGCAGGTTCTGCGGCGGGCAGGTCAACCTTGTTCAGGACGGGCACAATCTCGTGCCCGGCATCCAACGCATGATAAACGTTGGCCAGCGTCTGCGCCTCGACCCCCTGACTGGCATCGACCACCAGAAGCGAGCCTTCGACCGCGCGCATCGAGCGGCTGACCTCATAGGCGAAGTCGACGTGGCCGGGGGTGTCGATCAGGTTCAGGATGTAGGTTTTCCCATCCTTCGCCGGATATTCGATCCGGACGGAGTTGGCCTTGATCGTGATGCCGCGCTCGCGCTCAATATCCATTGAGTCGAGCATCTGCGCCTTCATGTCACGTTCGGCCACCGTCCCGGTAAGCTGGATCAGCCGGTCGGCGAGGGTGGATTTGCCGTGGTCGATATGGGCCACGATGGAGAAGTTTCGGATGAGTTCAAGCTGGGTCATGCAGGCGCATATAGCCTGTCTTCGTTGGAGCGGGAAGAGGGATTTGAAAGGCAGTGCCGACAGGTGAAAGCGAGGCCGGATTCGTGGCATTTCGGGCGCGTGGCAGAAGGAGACGGCAACGGACGGGATTTGCGCCGGTTTGATAGGCCGCACCCCTGCGCAACCAGGAGAGTCGGTGTGGGTCGTTGGTACCAGAGGCCCGAAGAAAAATTTCCCGCAGACAACGCCGACAGTATCAACGCTGTGACATCGGCCCTGCGCCCCGGTGGCACGATCAGGGCAATACTTGCGCTTTATCTGGTGGGCACGCCAAGGGTCACCACCAGTCATGGACGTCTCTGCGAGAAGTCGCCTGGTTTTACGTTGATTGTTGAAAAATCTTGATTTATTTGCGATAAGGGTTGCAAATAATGACCGGCCGCAGAGGGAGCCCCTGCCCCGGCGCAAAGAGGCAGAAACATGATCAGATACTCCATCGCAACCGCCGTCGTGGCGATTCTTCTTCCACTGGACGCCTCCGCCGGGACCATCGAGAAGGCCTGCCTGAACTCTGACCGCCAGGCGGCAAGCCGTCCGCTTTGCGGCTGCCTCCAACAGGTGGCGGATCTGACGCTGCGCAGCGGCGATCAGCGCAAGGCGGCAAAATTCTTTGCCGATCCCGACCAGGCGCAGAAAGTACGGATGTCAAAAAGCGACCGCGACAACGCCTTCTGGGAGCGTTACAAGAATTTCGGGGAAACCGCGCAGGTGTTTTGCGAGGGCTGACGGCCCGGCTTGCCGCAACGCCGATTGGAGCCGCCGAAACGCCGCCTGAACACCGTTCCCGGCACAGATGAGGTCTGTGCCGACTCTGCGGGTTGACCGGCACAGACCTCAGCGGTGATAGCGCCCGCGGCACAGCATAAGGTCGGACCGGAATCAGCAAGAAGAATTCCGCCGGGCCCTGTGCCCAGAGCTTACACCGGCCATCGCGCCGCGCGCAGGGGCGCAGCACAAATGCAAAAGCCCCGCCTAAGCGGGGCAATGCATGAAGAAGTGCGGTGGATCAGGCGGCTGCCTGCGCCTTCGCCAACTCTTTTTTGATTTTCAGGGCTTTCGGTGAAAGCTCTTCATCCCGTGATTTTGCCAGAAAGGCATCCAACCCACCACGATGATCGACGGTGCGCAGCGCAGCCGCCGAAATACGCAGGGAGTAGGACTGACCGAGCACGTCAGAGATCAGCGTGACATCGTTCAGGTTCGGCAGAAAGCGCCGACGGGTCCTGTTTTTGGCATGGCTGACATTGTTGCCAGACATCGGGCCCTTACCGCTCAGTTCGCAGACACGCGACATAGTCGTGTTCCTTGTATTCAACGCCCGTTGCGGGCATCACTTCAACACCAAAGCGCACCGTCGAAGACTGCGCGCCGAATTCCATCGCCGTCGTCTAGGGGGAATCGCCGGTCGCGTCAAGGCAACAAGCCACGCGGACCGGCAAAAAACCATCGCAACCCGCGACCTTTCCGCAACCGCCGCGAACGGGAGTCGCGGCCCTTGCGCGCCGACAACAGCGTGCTGGCGCGGCGTTCGGTCAATCCTCGACGAGGGGCGCGGTTCCGGGCACGGTGCGCGTCACATCGCGGTTGGCTGTATTGTCGGCAAAGACAATGGTGCTGAGCAGGGCCAGCGAAAAGAAGACAAAAGTGATTTTATGCGGCATGTTGCGTCCTTCGGGTCAGATACCCTTGCAACGCGGCAGCCCCGACTTTCCGTCGCCAATGCGCGCGGACAGCATGACTTGCCCCTGACGGTGCGGCCAGGGACAAGCATTTTCAGAAACTCCTGCAAAATTCTTTGAAGAATTTTGGCGTCCGTCCTGGCGCTCCGGTCAGGCCGCCAACTCGCCCGCAAGCCCCCGGTCGAGCAGGGCCAGCGTTTCGTCAATGCCATAGAGGGCGATGAAACCGCCGAAACGCGGGCCTTCCGACGCCCCGAGCAGGACCTCATAAAGCGCCTTGAACCAGTTGCGCAGGTTTTCGAAGCCGTGGTCCTTGCCGACGGCGAAGACCATGCTTTGCAGCGCCTCGCCGTCGAGGCCACCCTGCCAGGCGGCAAGCCGGGCGCGCAGATCGGCCATCGCGGCGCGTTCCTGGTCTGTCGGCAGGCGAAACACCCGTTCCGGGGCGACAAAATCAACAAAATAGCGCACGGCATAGCCCGCCGCCGCATCGAGATCGGGATGGGTTTCGGGCGAGGCGTCGGGCGCGTAGCGTTTGATGAAACCCCAGAGCCCGGCCGCGTCTTTTGCCGACGACACCGACGCGAGGTTCAGCAGCATCGAGAACGGCACCACCATTTTACTTTCGGGCGGCTTGCCAGAGTGGATGTGCCAGACCGGGTTCGCTGCTTGTTGATCGGCGGTCTGTGTCGGGAAGGCGCGCAATTGCTGGTGGTATTCATCGACCGCACGCGGGATCACGTCGAAATGCATGCGTTTGGCAGTTTTCGGCTTTTGATACATGAAATACGACAGCGATTCCGTCGCGGCATAGGTCAGCCATTCGTCAATCGTCAATCCGTTGCCCTTGGACTTCGAGATTTTCTGGCCGCTCTCGTCGAGGAACAACTCATAGGTCATATGGTGGGGTTTGCGCCCGCCCAGCACTTCGCAGATACCGTCGTAAATGGGCGTGTTGGTCGAGTGGTCTTTGCCATACATCTCGAAATCGACGTCGAGGGCGGCCCAGCGCGCGCCAAAGTCGGGCTTCCATTGCAATTTCACATGGCCGCCGGTGACCGGCAAGGTCCACTCCCGGCCCTGCTCGTCATCGAAGGTGATGGTGTGGTTGACGGCATCGACATGTTTCATCGGCACGTAAAGCACACGGCCGGTTTCGGGGTGGATCGGCAGGAAGGCGGAGTAGGTTTGCTGACGCTCTTCGCGCAGGGATTTCAGCATGATCGCCATGATCTTGTCGTAGCGTTCGGTACACAGGCGCAATGTGTCGTCGAAACGCCCGGATCTGTAGAATTCGGTGGCCGAGATGAATTCATACTCGAAACCGAAAGTGTCGAGAAAACGGCGCAATATCGCGTTGTTATGCGCACCGAAGCTGTCATATTCGCCGAACGGGTCGGGCACCGCGGTCAGCGGGCGCTGGAGGTTCTCGTGCAGCATGTCCTGCATCGGCACGTTGTCAGGCACTTTGCGCATGCCGTCGACGTCGTCGGAAAAACAGATCAGGCGCGTCGGGATGTCTGAGATCACCTCGAAGGCGCGGCGGATCATCGTGGTGCGCGCGACCTCGCCGAAGGTACCGATATGAGGCAGGCCCGAGGGGCCGTAGCCAGTCTCGAACAGGACATAGCCCTTTTCCGGGGCCTTTTTCTCATACCGTTTCAGGAGGGCGCGGGCCTCTTCGAAGGGCCAGGCTTTTGATTTCATCGCAGCATCGCGCAGGGCAGACATATGCCTCATCCTCATCGGTTCGGATGCGGCAACACCGTGCGGCCGCAACGTGGCCTCTCCTATTGCTCCGCGGCGGATAGGTCAATAATCTGCACTCCAATGCACCCCGTAAAGGAAATCAGATGCCCGACACCCCCCCTTCAATGACCGCTCAGGATGCGCTGCTGGCGATCATGGTCGCTGTTTCCGCCTCGGACGAGGATGTGCGGACATCGGAACTGATCGCGATCCAGCGGATCGTGAACCACCTGCCGGTGTTTGCCGACTATGACGCCGACCGTTTCCGCCGGATCACCCAGGTCGTGCTCGACCTGTTCGAAGAGGAAGACGGGCTGGACGCGTTCTTTGGCCTGATCATGGATGCCTTGCCGGAAAAACTGTTTGAAACGGCCTATGCCCTTGCCTGCGATGTGGCCGCGGCCGATGGCAAGCTCTATGAGGCGGAACTGCGGATGCTTCAGGAAATCCGCGATGAGTTGTCGATCGACCGGCTGCACGCCGCCGCGATCGAACGTGGAGCAAGGGCGCGGCACATGACGATCTGAGGCGGGCGGATATTTTCGCAGGCCTCGATAGGCCATCGAGCGCCGGAATATTCCAACAAGCCCCTGGATTTCAACAAGCGCCAGGGCGGTAGTTCTGTCAGAAGCGGGGGGTTTCACACCCCCCGCACCCCCCGTGGGATATTTGTGAACAGATGATAAGCGGGCCGGCGTGGTCTGCTAAACCTCCTGTCCCGCCCAGGACCGGACAAGACTGTTTTGCATGTTGCGGGCACGTCGGATCCAGTGCTTGCCGCCTTTCGGGTTTTCGCGTTGCGACATCGGCAGGCGGTCTCGGCGTTGGATATCGGCGCTCAAGATGGCGAAAGTCAGTTCCGGGCCGGATCCGGGTGCGATATACCCCGCAAGCCCCGAGACGAAATTCAGTGTTCCGGTCTTGGCGCGGACGCGGACGGGATCTTCCTTGTTCTCACGCCCGCCGACATCGTAAAGCCCTTTGTCGCGCAGCAGGTCCGGCAAGGCCGTGTTGCGGGCGGCGCGCAGCATCTTGACCATCTCGGCCGCGGCAATGCGGTTGTCGCCGCTGAGGCCAGAGTGGTCGACCAGTTTCGCGGACACGCCCCGGCCCGCGGCCCAATCGGTCATCAGCCGGGCCGAGGTGCGAAGCGACGGGGCGCCCGACGCCGAAAGGCCCAACACCTCAGCCGTCAGGTTGGTGGACCAGCGCAACATATCACGGATCATTTCGTCCAGAGCCTCGCTGCGCTGCTCGGCGAGAACGGCAGCCGCGGGCAGGCTGTCGATCAGCCGGACGGGGGGCAGCGAAAGACCAAGTGCGCGCATCAGGGTAGCGAATACCTCTGCAGTATAGAGTTGCGGGTGGCGCACGGGCAGCCAACGGTTGCCGCCTTTTCCCAGGGCGCGGGCCGAAACCGTCCACTCTTCCGTCAGGCGGGTGCCCTTGTAGGTGAACAGCGGGACTTCACGGTCAACCGCGCGGATTCTGGTCATACTGACCTCGGGCAAAAATCGAGTGCCGCGCGCGTCCATGCCCAGATCATAACCCTTGCCGCGGCGCTTCCATTCAAAATTGACGCGGTTGTAGTTCAGGTTGAGGCCCGCGATGGCGGGGTTATAGCCAACATGGCCGGGCTGGTTGCCGTCGATCTGCGACAGATAGGGCACGCCACCGCCATAGGCCAGAAAGCGCCCGGCCACGGTTGTGACACCGCGCGCTGCAAGGCTCGCCGCCAAAGCACCCAGAGCATCGGTATCCAGTGTCGGATCGCCGGTGCCGGCAAGGATCAGATCGCCCTGAAGCCTGCCACTCCGGATCGGGCCAGTGCCCAGGACGCGGGTGGTGAAGCGGTGCTGCGGCCCAAGCCGGTCGAGGGCATAAAAGGTTGTCATCGTCTTGGCGACCGAGGCTGGGGGTAGCGCCGTATCGGCGTCATGGCTTTCCAGCACCCTGCCGGTCGCGGTTTCGGCAACGACAAAGCTGACGGCACCGCCAAGATTTGCCTCCTCGACAATCGCCCGGCCCTTTCCGGTGACCTGCGATTGCGACAGGGTTGCCGCGCGCCCGGGCCTCGG
>TARA_R110002110_G_scaffold25843_4_pt1 | contig 20579 bp, 19 predicted proteins | sample TARA_R110002110 | Tara Oceans TARA_R110002110 (sample SAMEA4397330) | marine metagenome | biome: Polar Biome; feature: [SRF] surface water layer (ENVO:00010504); material: water (ENVO:00002006), including particulate matter (ENVO:01000060) such as... | depth 5 m
TTTACCGGAAAGGGTGGTGTGGGTAAATCCACAATTTCAGCCACTACTGCTGTTCATCACGCTAAAGAAGGGAAGCGAACCATTCTTGTTTCATCCGACCCTGCTCACTCCACAGACGATGTTCTCGGAGAAAAGGTGGGATTCTCACCAACACCCATTACCGAGAACTTATGGGCTATGAACATCAATGCTGAAAAACAGGCTAAAGAATTCCTTGAGCGCATCAATGAGGGTATGATGTCCCTTACGGCTAACATTCCCGGATTTGACCCCGAAATCTTGGGCGAGATGGCCGGATTTCCGGGCATGGAAGAATACTTTGGCATGGAAATGATTTACAATCTTATGACTGATGCAAGTTATGATGTCGTGGTGTTTGATACAGCACCGACAGGCCATACTTTGAAGATGCTAACTGCACCCGACTCCATTCGTGCATTTATCCTCCGTATTCTCCGTATGAAAGCGAAGATAGAAAACTTAAAGGGCTTCATCTTCCGCAAAAAATCTCAAACGGCGGCAGTAGTCAAAGAATTAGAGGACATTTGTGAGCGCATTGAAACCTTCAAAAAATTACTACGAGAGGATGATGTTTCCATCAATCTTGTTTCTATCCCTTCGGAAGCAGGGTATCAAGAATGCTATCGCACCATAAAATTCTTGAACACAATAGAATTGCCTATTAAACACATACTTGTAAACAACATTGTCCCCGACTTTGGAGAGGATGTTTGGAAGGCGGCAGAAGACAACCCCGCCGTTGCTATGATGTATCGGAAATATCAAATCCAACAACCTTACCTATCCAAATATAGGACAGTCGCTTCCGACCATCAAATGAGATTGGTTGGTATCACTCATGTTCCCTTTGAACCGATGGGATTACCTGCATTAGAGAAACTCTCAACACTTGTTTGGGGTTCTAAGGGGATGATTTGATGGATTTTTTGATTACATGGCTTTCTGTTCTCACAATACTATTCTTTATTGAATCATCGGCTATAATTTACTTTGTCCGTTGGATTCTTTGGCGTTGGAATGGTTCTATCCAAGATTTATTGATAGCGCACTATTCAAATAGTGAGTCCGACAATGAAGAAGAATGATGCGATTAACTTTTGATTGGGATTCGGTGGGTCTTGAAGACAGTCTTGTTCAACAAGGGTTAGCCAAGTTATCACAAGATTTTCCCGAATTTGATGTCTATTATCGTGTTTCTGCAAGTGGGACAGGAATACACGCCATAATTTCCCCTAAAGATTCAACCCCCTCACCGATTGAGATGGGAGATGAGGATGCGTTGAAATATCGTCAAGAGATGGTTGGATTCGGATTAGAAGATGATTGGCGATTAAAAGGAGATGAGGTAAGAGTAAGAAGGGGATTACCCACTTCACAATTATGGGAATGGAAGGATGGAAAGAAAGCGGGAGAGTGGACAAAATATGTTGAATGAGGTGGAACAAAGGGAGTTTGCTAAGGTGCTTGAGTTTCAAGCCATGCAAGAAAATACTATTTGGATTATTGAGGGCGAAGGTGAAACTCTTGATGGTATGAAGGTAGTAAAAGCCATGATGAATAACAAGAAAATATATTCAGTCCCCAAAAAGGTTTAGATACAAGTTCGCACTATACCTATGTATGCTCGACCACGAAATGAGATATTGGCCCCGACTCGGAATTTATGTTACACGAATAGACGCAGAAGCATATTGCTCAAAAGTGGGTGGAAGACATACTCATCTTGATGACGATATTGAGGAATTCGTTCCTGTTTCCACGCACGATGAGGATGCGATGAGAATGGAAGTAAGTATGCTCTTTGAGAATCCTCCACTTGAAGCCCCACCACTGTCCGAAGATATTGAAATTATGCTCAAAGTCATTGACTTTGAAGACAACCGTGTTGCTACAATCAAGAAGTGGATTAAGGAAGATGGGATGGAAAAGAAAGATGCGAAAGATAAATTTCAAAGAGAAATGGATGTTATGGTTCGTGAGGCTCTCGGCCTTCCCGATGAAACCGAGCAAGAAACAGAATATCGTTTGAGAGCGAAAACTGTTCAAGATGAGGCAGAAGCAAAGTTGTTGGCGGAAAATGCAGAAAACGAAGATGAATGAGGCGGCGAAATTGACCGCATCACGCCCACTTGATATGACGGAAACATTGGTGTTCATCATTGTGGACTATATGCTTGACCACAATGGTTACGGGTATTCCACACAGATTTCCGAGTATGTTGTTTCTAATTATCCACGAAGATATACAAGCCGTGAAGTCGTAGGAATCCTTAGAAATCGTCCGATGTTCTGCCACGCTCAATCTAATGAACGGAGAGCAGGTAAGAAGTGGCGACTTGATTTGCTCGGATGGGATAGATATTTGAAAAATTCTCGTAACAAGGATTTGCCCGGAAAGGCGGAATCGTGGTCACTCCCCGAAAAAGTTATCAAATTGAAGATGGCTCAAATTGCTCACACTATTACAGCACTTGAAGAATTGACGAATCCCGACAATCTTGATGGTGTATATGAGGCCATATCTTCTGTTTGGTCGTGAGAATCGCCCGATGCTTTAGATAACAAGACCAATAATGATACTTCATGTTCTTCGTGAGATGCTACCGAACAGGGGCGGCTAAATCGGGAACGGTCAATCTTGCAGAATGGGATGATTGTCCCAATCTCTCCGATTTTACCGACACCTGTGACGCACACGGCGAAGGAAAGTATGTATTATTTCAAAGAGGAAAGGGGATTCGTGGCATGAAAAAGGTGAACGAACATATCGTTGAAATGCCCGCAAGTAACCCTACATCCAAACAGAATGGGACAAATAATCCATCTTTAGCCGATTTAGTCGTGTTTGCGGCAGAAGAATTCGGTGCTGAAGTCCCAACCGTTGCTTTGAAAAAGAACATCGCCGCAACAGAATTAGATGATAAGCAGTTACTAAGTGTCATGGATTCAATGGCTGATAAGGATATTGCCAATGCCGAAGAATTTGAATCATTCCAAAAGGACATTAAAGCCATCCTCTCCGAAGTCCGAAATAGAGGAATGTCCTCCGAAGGATATTCCGCAGAAATGGCGACCAAAGCAACCGAGTCAAAAGGTGGCATTCATTGGGCGGCATCTTTCGGAGGCGGTTGTCTTGTTGGTGCGCTCGCAGGTGGTGTCGCTGTCCATCAAACTATGAAAAAGACAATCACCGACTTAGAAGAACGATTAGGGGGCATGGAATCATCCCTTGCAGAAACAGAAAAGACGCTCAAGAAGCAAGCCGAAGACAGGAAAACAGAAAAGAAGGCGGAAGATGCCGTGAAAGCCTTTGATAGCAGACTGAATTTAGATGCTTCATTTTTGTCTAACTTCAATGGAAATCATGGCCCACAGTATTGAAGTGATGAAATATGGAAACAGATATGAGAATAGACCCTGCCATTCTTGCTAACTATCGTCACCTCATCGTTACCACGAAGGAAAGTCTTGCACAGAACCAATTTCAACATTTCGTCAATACGGTGCAGGTTTCCCCTACAAAGCGATTAGAGAAGTCATACCACAGCCTTTTCAAAGCAATAGATAAATACCCAATGGGAGATTATGCGAAGATTTTGAATCATCGGTTTCTGTTTGAGATTCTCAAAGCATCCCCAAAAAAGCGAGAGCGAGATTTGCGAAGAATTACAGTGAATTATTGCCAATTTATTCAATCCGCAGGGAGTGGTAATACAGAAGCCCATCGCTGTAATACGAACCGTATTTCCCAACAGATAACATCTTGTGTCAAAGAGTTACAAGAGTTAGAATTCGATAAGAAGGATGAGGAATTTCATCATAAATGGATTGGCGAATTGAGAGAACGATTAGATACAAGGGACAACAAGTGAGTCGTATGGATGATTTAGCCGAAGGGGAGTATCGCCGTCCTCGTTCATTTGAAGACCATTTCAAGCCCGAACCTCGTTCCGATTATGGCGATTTAATTCAAAAAGAGAAAATTGAAGACCCGAAGGAACAAAAGAAGGCCGAAACACTCAAGAAAGGTAAAAATATCGTTGAATTGCTTACCGGCGGAGAAGATATTGGCGACTTTGCTCGGAAATTGAATCTTGACCCGGAAATGGCAGAAAAGATGCTTGTCCCCCTACTCTCCCTCCTTGATAAATATGGAGTGGGAGAAACCGTCACAGGTTCGGAGAGTATGGAAAAGGCTACGAATGCCTTTGAAGTCATCCGTGATGTAGCCCCTGTTGTAAAGGGTGCGGCAGAATTCATATCGGGGCGGAGAGCAGAATTAGAATCCACAGACCTTCAATTCCTTGAACAGATTAAAGAGGCTCAAGGTTTTGCTGATGCGAGCCTATTTGACGAAGACGAAGACGAATTATTCACCGTTGGCGAAAGCGTGGAAGAACCTGTTGAAGTCCCTGTTGAGCCTCAACCCGAAATGCTTGACATAACTTCTTTTGATGCAAAAGATTGGGGCAACTTCTTTGCTTCGGAAGGGTCATTGACCCCACCCAAAGATAAATACGACATAGTTAATAACGAATTAACTGACACATTGAATGCACAACACAATGCTGTGGAAGCGTGGGCTAAAAAGGAAGGCATAGCCGCCCGTGCGAAAGTTAATAACACCGCAAGCGGTGGCAACCTTGACTTGGGTGTGCGAACAGATTATCAAAATATGGAACTTGGAAATCCCAATGCCGGAGTCCCTACCACATTTGCTGAAGTGAAGGGTGTGAATACAGCCGCATTTGCTATCGTTGATGTAAGCGAATTGGCAGAACATCAAGGTCTATCTATGAACGAAATTATGGAGGGTGATTCTCAACGCAAGATTAACAAGGAAGCAAATGAGGAATGGGAAACAGCACCAATTGATATTTCCGAATTTATTCCCGAAGATGAACCAATAGATTATGCAGAATTAGAACCTCCCCAAGCCGCACAAGATTATGACCCGTTACACATCACCGATTACGAATTGCCCAACTTCGATATTTACGATGTGCAAGAAGTCGAGGAAGATGCAAAGGGTGAGTGAGAATGCCGAACCTCGTTTGGCGGCACTATGTATCGGAGATGATTCCCCATTGGCTACGATGGTGTAAGAATGTCCATTTACCATCCCATATTGATGTGATGACTCGTTTTGTTGCCCTCAATCCCGGCTACATTCCTGTGCGTGATACTACCAATTCGGATATTGCTATGGTGAAAAATATGTTGTGGGATGAGGAATTCTTACTATCGCTCTCGGACAAAGGGTTGGCAGTATGGGCAAATGGAACAATAGGTGAGTTAATAGACGAAATGCGTCCTTACGGACAAAAGTTCCAAGAAATCAACCGAATAGCAAACTTTATGGATAGTAACCTGTCGTGGTTTGAGAGGGTGTATGCTTTTGGTCGTTCCGACATTATCTCCTTTTTGCGTTCCGAAGGCCGCAACATTTGAAATAGCCCATTTACAATTAGACATAGGCTGTTTATGAGGATAGGTATTAGATAGTCGGTTAATCAATCTCTTTGTATGACTGACCCATCTATGATGTTTGCTTCCTTAGAGGGATTGCCAACGACTATGGGGGTCGGAAAACTCCCTTCCAATATGAAGGCGATTTCAACAGGAGTTTCACTACCTGCCATTACGAGCGACAGGGAATTCAAAGCACGATACGAAAAAGACACTATTGTTGTAGGCACAAAAGATTTCACAGTATTTGCTTCATTGGACAATCACAAGGAATTAGAAGATGTGGGTTCAAATGGGGGCTTTGTGGGACAAGTAACTCCAAAGACCTACTTCTGCTTTACAATTGGCAAAACACCCTCGTATTCCTTCTATTTTGGCGATTCTGCGCCATCCTACAATCTCTTGAGCGAATCTATCCTCGTTGAGTCCATAGAAATCAATAGGGATGGAAATAAGAATACAGTAAAGGTCAATTTCAGTGGGGGGATTGCTCAAATTAGCATTAGAAATAAGAAGTTTCGTTGGTCTTTCGCTGATGAGAATGCAACAAATGGATATTACAGTATGCCCACAGACCCGCAATTCCCTGCTATCTTAATGGGTGTAGTCCCTTACAATATCGCTACGGCAAAAATGTTCCGAGATGGAAACGATGAATTAGAAGAGTTAATTCCAAAGATGAATACGGAGGGAGATGGGGTTCTAATGTGGGATGCCGATTCAGCAAAAGTATATTTCAGTCCCGCTTCATTTACTTTTGATGATGCTTTAGATAAAGAATACTTGAAGTCCCCGAATGTGGAGTTTGGTGACTTAAAACCAATAGACATGAAAAAATCCTACATTCAGTTTCAAGTCGTTATTCAAAACTCAAGCCTAAGAACCAACAATTACACAGGAAAAAGCCCCGATTCGGACAAAGGAATACTTTTGTCCACAATTCAATTTCCCGGCGATGAGGACTTACTTGCGCCAATGGGTATAGATGACAAAGGAACAAGGGTCGCTTGCGGAATGGATTCGGCGAAAGGGCGTGTTTTGAAATCCATTACTCCGAGTGGCTCTCCCGTTCAGCAAGTTAGATTGGACTTTAATGATGGTTCACATTACATTTTCCCAAATGCCGACACAGGATTATTTACTGCTACTGATAAGGAATTTCCTTCACAGATGCTTGAGGGTAAGGTTGAGAATTTAATCGAGGCGATTGGTTCTCCAAAAGATGCCCATGCAAAAGAAATGAAGAACAGGATTGAACGAAATGTCAATCTAAAATTAACAGCATTTGATGGCGACAAAGTAGTGACCAAAGCCCTTTGTTGGAGAGTATTTCAAGGTGGGAATGTGGCATTCAAGGTGCTTGTCCCGTCACCCGATGGGAAAGGTAGTAAGTTAATAACAATTCCGATGAATATGGTGTGATTAGATGAGTGATGAAACAGATGCAATAGATAGCCTCGTAGCGGGTGGGTCAAAATCCTCTCCAATGACTTTAGAGCGTATCAAGCCGAATGGCAAGCAAACCTTACAAGGTGGCAATCAAGCCTCTTGTATTTCAGCAGACCCAAACAACGAAACTGTGGGAATGCTCATAGACCTCATCAATGCGGGCGATGATGATGGCGCACGAAGAGTGGCTTCCGAATCCGAAGCACCCGAATTTCTCGGAGAGTTTGTTGATGAAGTCATTAAAAATGGTGGACAAAACGATGATACATGGATGTTTGTTCGCCGTATTCATGCAGGTAACAAGAAAAAGAGTGGCCCTGTAACCGTTGAAGTGAGTTATGATGCTGATGGGGACATGAATGTAGCCGAAGTCCCAAAGGATATGGTTTATCGTGTGGATATGCGTTCATGGAAGAATTCAGATTTACTACCAAAATTGGGTTCAACATCAACAGGTGCAAATTCTATCGTTAGTGATTCCAACCCTGCACCCCTACCTGCGGATAACAACCCTGTGGCAGATTCAGCCTCCACACCCGGAAATGCAAGCGGAGATGCTGTTCCACCGACAGATGATGAAAACGAATTATCTAATCTAATAGGCGGTCAAGTGGTTGCAGGTTTGAAACAATTGGGCCTTCTTGATGGAGTTCAAATTGCAGACACTTCCATTACTGACTTTAGAGTTATTGAAGGAATAAAGCCACCGAATGTCAAAATCATTGGTTCAAATGGTGAGGAATTGGAGGTTGGAACGATTCAACCTCGCTCAAACTTCGGCCCATCGGGACAGAAAGGGGCATTTATCCCTTATTCTCCCGAAAATATGGGTGAAGTCATTTGGAGAAACATATCGGGACTAATTGCCGCAGAAGACAATCGTGGCGGAAAAGAATTGATGGTTAGTCAATTGAAACAGATTAGAAGGCACATGGACTCCCTTTCGGGCGTATTCGGTTTCGATGACCCACGACAATTAGAAGCATTCTTCTGTGCGTGGCTTATGGAAGATTCCACTTGCAGATTGTCGGGTATTCCCGGAACAGGAAAGACAACCGTTATCAATGCGGCGGCAAGTCTTTTGGCTAACTCATACGGCTTTACTGAAATGACGAGATACAGGGCTAAAGATAATAACATAACGCCCGGAGTTCCCCATGAATACTTCGTTTTCCCTGCGGGTCAAAAATACTCCGTGCAATACGGTGATAAAAAATTCCAAGAAACGCTTCGTGCGTGGGAAGGTTGGAGATTCAAGGCTTGGAAGCGACCACAGATAGGTAACGCAGGGTTTTCGGGTTCATACCTCTATGATTTCCGTTTCCTTCAAAGAAAATCCGATACAGGATATGCCAAGCACCCGATGAGTCCCGAAGATTTCGCCCGTTTGCTATTGGCGACCCCTAATGACGACATGATTTCAGCCACTCCTATTAAGTATTCCGATATGGAATTGCTCTTTACTAAGCATGGCTACCCCGTCCCCGACCAAGTAACAAATAGTGGCGGGTTTGCTAAAATCACAGGGACAGACCTTTACACTGATGCGGGCGGCAACGAAGGATTCGCCTTCCGTGACTTCTTGTTACAACATTTCTATGATGTAAGACTTGGTGACAAATCAATGGGCGTTCCGAGTCGGATTGACCTAATTTGTGCCGAGATGCTCAATGAATGTGGAATTGCCAAGATTGACTACGATAAAAGGGCCGAAGAGATTCTGTATGGTGTGGAGATTAGACAAATCACTGAAGAAGACCCGCTTTCCAAGAGAAGTGTTGCTTCTTATCAGTTTGACCCTACTCCAAGACCAATTGTAACACAACCTATTAAATTCTTCAATGAAGCAAACCGTAGCGGTAGTGGTGTTGAAGATGCGATTCTTGGTCTAATTGCTGAAAGGACTGTTGAATATCGTGGACAGACATTTAATTCTCCTAAATTCGTTGCATGGATGGACACCAACCCTCACCAAAAAGGAAACGATTTGGCTTTCGTGGACAGAATTGATATGGAATTGCTCTTTGGAACATTGAGTCTTGGTGGCCGAATGAAGGCTTTGACTGAAAGATACAGTCCATCCTCTAAAGGTTCTCGCCCCGAATACCAATTGATTCAAAGAATGAAGTATAATGAGGAAGATGAGCGATTTATTGTCCCTATGCGATTTGAAGAGTTAGAAAATGTATGGAAGACAATTAACAGTCTTGATTTCAATGCTTCGGGTTCGGATAAGGACGAGGGTGGCGCACTCTTTGATATTTCCATGCTATCCGTTCTATTCACACAAAGATGGATGCAACAGGGAACGGAAGTGGAATTCTATGGCGGCACTCATGTATTCAAGGACAATATAGATATATTTTCATCACCGCTTGCTGACATTTCCACTACCACTAACAGTCAATATGAATCTCAACATTCCGATTGGTGGAAGCGATTCGGTTCACCCGACCAAACAGAAGGCACTCAAGCCCCTGTCCTAATTACTCGTATGCTTGGATTCCGTTTCAGTAATTCACTTATCAAAATGACAAGGGCTATGGCATTCCTTCGTGGAAAAGATTATGTGACTCGTCAAGAAGTCATTGATGCTCTCCCATACTGTGTAGGACACCGACTCGGCCCTGCAAGAGAAGGAGAAGACCCTAAAGGAAGGGACATCGGTATCTTACGAGAGGGAATGGTTGTTGCTAACGAGCAAGACTTCATCCGTGAAATCATTATGAATGGATATGTATTACAGAATACGCCTTCATTGATGGGTGGTGGCGATGCCTCAAACAAGTCATTGATGGACACTTGGGATTCCTTTTTCAAGATGGCGAAAAATTACCTCTCTTCAACAGATGCGTATTGGAAATATGAGTCCGATGTAGTTAGGCCATTAAAAACGGCTATTCGCACCGCAAGTTCGGCAATCACACCTGTTCATTGGTCTATTGCTACAATGGTTGTGGAGGGTGAAAAATCCAAGCCATCTTACAAAGACCGATACAAGAGTTATCAAGAACGACTTCAAAGACCCGCCTCCAAAGAAGGGACACGAAGGACGGATGAGGCAGAACAGCAAAGACAATTGATGGCTGATGTTTCCGCATCACAATACTTCAAGATTCGTGGAGAAATTGCGGGCGACCCTTACCTATTCTCCGATGATAAGGCAGGTCTTCTGACCCTTGCGGATTCAAAGATTACATCAATTTGTGGAAATGTGTTAAAAGCCACTTCGGGAGGTCAGGGAGGCATCTCAAAATACAATTCAAATTACATGGCTGTGCCGACAGACAAAGAAGATGCTGAATGGTTGAAGAATCCAAAGGGAATGAATAAAACCTTCAAGGCATTTGCTGAATCTATTGTGCATAAGAACAGTGGGACAAGTGTGGTTAAATCGCTTTGGCGAAGTTATGGTGATGGTATGGGCGCATGGGGACGAATTGTGTCCCAAGCAAAGAATGTAAGCGCAGGTTCACTAATCAATCTTGGTTCAAGTAATGATGATTATTTGAAATTTAGTGGCGACTATGATGCAAACCAAAATATCGGATTCACTCACCAATTCACCATCCCCAAACAGAAAGATATTGTGGAAGATGGAACCTTCGTGGCTAAGATGAACGGTGTTCTCGCATCGGCTTTAGCAAATCGCACCTTAGAAGGTGGGGTCATTATTGGGCCGAAGGCTTCGGGCTTTGGAGTCATTGAAACTATTTCCGACCTTCAACAATACCAAGAAACGGCATCCGTTCTATTGGGTCAATGGTTAAGCAGACCCGACACAGCACCGATGAGTCAAGTTAATGAAACCTTAAAACAAGGATATAACGCTTGTTTCCGTCTAAATCACGCTTTAGGTTCTATCGAAGAGTCGATGAAGACTTTGGTGAATGGAAAAATGGTGGACATTGTTGGCGAAGATGATTTGAGATTGTGGTTATCCATGAGAAAGATTCAAGGCAAAAACGATACAGGCACTCAAGCGACTATTGGATTCTATGTAGGTATCACTTCTGCATCCATGCGCCCAACACGAAACCCTACGGGTGGCATTATCACAGATAGTAACGGCAATCCTGTTATGTGGGAAGTATTGCCAATGGACGATGATGATACTTACAATCCTACAAAATACATTAGTGAAGATGAAATGTATCAAGATATTGGGAATATGACCATTCAAGACTTCAAGGTAATTACCCATGCGTGTTTGGATGCAATTTCGGAAATTGGGAATTGAAACCACCGTCACCTTAAAATAGTCGTTAAGACCATTTAGATGTATGGCAGACGATGGCATCCTTCACGAAGACCATGCGCCTCTAAATATGAGGCGGGCATATACCACGCTTCAAGCAATTTATGGAGAGCAAAATATCCCTCTTGTTCTTGGAACAGAAATGCACGGAGGGAAAACGGATATGGCACAAATTGAGGTTGGTAAAGACCAAATGATGTTGTGCCTTAAAAATAATTACCACAATGTCCCCGACATTTACACCACTTCTGCGCCATTTTTCGTTTTAGGACATGAATTCGGGCATATCGTTGCTCACCCCGGCAAAGATACGAAGTATTGGACAACAGGTTCAAAGGAATTACCTGTTGAGGGGTTTCAACAATTCAAGTGGATGAATGCAATTTCCGATATTCTCGTCAATTGGACAGTTATGACCGCAACCACAGTCATTGATGCGGCGGCTAAAGAGAGCATGAAAAAACAGATGGTGGATGGGTGGAAAGCCTCATCTTTGATTCGCAGATGTAATACAATCGAAGGGTATAATGCACATCGTCTAAGATTAAAAGAAAAAGCATCGGGCTTCACAGATAATCGCTATCAACCCAAAGGAGGATTGTCGGGACAATATGACAATGCAGAAGTAGGGAATAAATACAAACCCACCGCAGACACCCCATTCTATCAAAAACACATGGGTCATGGCAGGGGCGAACAGTATTACCCTCCCATCAGTTACGCAGTAGCCGAAAAACTGCCCGAAGATTGGCGAAAAATCAAAATGTTGAAAGATGTTGGAGGGTTGAAAAAGGACAGGAAATACAAAGTGGAACGAACCCGGACTTTTGATAGTCGGGAAAACACTTCCGAATTTGAACCTATCAGCGAATTTTTAATTGATGGGACATGGGTATCGGCACGATATTGTGAAGGTGTTTGTCCCCAATGTGGAAATGTATGTGAATCCTTGTGGGGGCGATGGTGGGGTTATGTATCACCCGATGAAAGAGAAGCGGAGATTGCACAAAGAGGAACATGGGTCTATCTTCTCATTCAAATGTATGCGTATCAATGGGCGATGGTATATTCATCTATCTTCAAAATGGGGTCTAATCCCCTTATCCGTGCAACAGGGGAAAAATTCCTTGACTTGATTGCATCCGACATGGACAAAGTAATGCGAGGGAATTGAGATGCCGTATAAAAAGAATCCGTTCAATTCCGATAAAGGGAAAGAATTGATGAAAGACATTTTCAATTTGATGTTCATTTCTCCCGAAGGACAACCCTCAAAGGTTGAGATGGAGGATAAAGACCGTCAAATTAGCCATTACAAAAGCAATATCGTCAATATCGTCAATAAGATGAGAAAGTTTGTCGTAGGGTATCAACAAGTGCCGGTAAGTGAATCGGCATCATCGGGGATTTTAATTTGTCCACATTGTAAAAGGCGTGATGCAATATGGATGTGGGAAACGGTGGATGCAGGTCATTATTCTAACCCGATGAATTGGATTTCATCAATCGCACCTGTGTTGTGGAAAGAAGGTGATGCTTCCATGACGAAAAGGTATCAATTTGTGGTGAGGTATCGGTGTAACAATGTTACTACTTGTGGAAATTGTGATTACACAGTAGGTGGACAAAGCGTGACGAAATGCCCTAACTGTGAATCAACGGATTTAACCAAAGCAGGTTGCGGTGAAGAATCCTATGCCTGTCATTTCATCCGTGAATTTACAGCAGACGATAATCACCCTCAAAATCGGGTGGATGGAAGCGGGGCCATAGAGAGGAATAGAAAGATTAGAAACCCTGCCAATCGCCTTGAAAAAAATACAGGCCGTCTAACCGGCTATGAGTTTGTTCACACTATGGTTCCGAATGGAGTAATTGTCGATAGTTGGGATAAAATAAAAGAATATACACCATCAGTTAATTTCACCTATTCCCACACAGGAACACAGGGAGAAATAACCCACACATACCCACTTTCGGAATTGAATTATGCCATCTCCAAAGAATTATTGAAGACTTGTTACAATGGAAGGCTATTGACTAATGGAAATCTTGCTCATGCAGATAATGAATTCTTTTTGCGTGATAGGGTGGGTCGGCCTATGGAAGAATGCCCCGACTGTAAAGCCACAGATTACCCACCCCTTTTTGATGTGGCAGGGGTATATTACCGCCCCGAAACAATGAGGATTCGGAATCCACAACCATTGGAGGGTGCAACAGCGAGTGGTGGGACTTATGGAGGCCGTGCTGTATATACAATTTATCTTCAATCCAATGCTGATGATTCCTACAAATTGCTATTGCCGTTGCCCGAAATGTATAATTTACGCCCTATTCCCGAAAAGCCTACGGTTACACCTCACAAGTCGGGACAAAATGAATGTCCAAATGATGTGGGCGGAGTGGCCCAAGTGGATTTAGCGATAATTGAAACAAATAATCAATTGGTTGAGGAATTTGACCAAAAAATACAAGCGCAGGGTGCAGATAGCGTGGATGGCGAAACCAATAAGGGTTACACATTCGTAATATGCGAAGGCCGGTCACGGAAGGCATATTATGATACCAACGAATCCCGATGGATTGACGATTCACCCCCTTGTAAATCTTATCGTGATGCCAACGATGGCTCAACGATGAATGCACCGAGAGAATATCCACGATGGACAGAAATCCCTTATTGGTCGCCAAACTCGCCCGAAGATAGCGATGCCTCCGACTATATTGGGCCAAATGTGAACACTCACCTTGTCCAAGATTGGATAAGGGCAAGCGATAACTTGTCTATTGACCTTGAATCATCAGTCACTTATCACACCGTCAATGAAATTGGTAGTAAGGTGGATGAAGAGTTGGCGATGGTAACAAATGTCTATCACTGTGAAACTTGCGAAGCCATCGTAAGAGATGGTGGCATTATTCAGTATCGTCAGCGATTGAAACAATGTGATGAAAATGGTGTCGTTCTCAATAATTTCCCTCAAGAGGTATTAGATGCTGAAATTGCGTTTCAAAATTCATACCCTTTGGAAGATGTTTATGGGAAGCCTGTTCCGACAGCGTGGGGATTGGTTGCCGAAAGCGAACACAATGGTAAAAAGATGTTGGAGAATCCCGACATGAACATTAGGATTGGTTGATTTTATGGGTGCATTCGGTAGTGGAGATAGGTGGAGTGATAATCCATTCATATATTATGGTCAAGATGAACATTTAGTGCCACCACAAAGGAAACAGGATATGCCCAATCCATTACGGGCCATGTATGAGGATTTGGCCCCCTTGCTCATCCGAAGTCCACCTTCCAAGCGATACCCTCAACAACCCACAGGCAGAAGGGCATGGGATGTTTTGACAGAACCAATTTCCGAATTGATTTTCTCATCAGCCGTTCCCGACCCCATCATTGGCGAAACCCTCCAACGAACCATGCGCCCTACGGTGGAGGGAAAGGAAGGATTAGCGACTCATTTGAATATCCTTGTTGATTGCTCATGGTCAATGAGTGAAGTGGATAAAATTTATGGCATGACCTCCACAGGATTTCCAATGGGCGGTTGCCATTTAGCCCAAGTTAGCACAGCCATGATGATTGCTCAAGCGGCTATTTCTAAGGACACATTTTCTGTATGGGGTTATGCAGGGTCGGGCTATGCAATCTTCCCCATTCCCGCATCTCCATCGGGCGACCATAAATATGCCGTTGATTACTTTTTGGACAACATACCTTCGGACAGTGCGGCAAACCCCTTCCATCCAAACAATTCAACACATCTTGATGCAGGTTTAGACCAAGTAGGGGTTGATTTAGAAGGATTCACTTTCGACCAAAGTGTAACTGTGGTTATTCTTGATGGGTGTCTTTCAAGAGAAAGTGTTGTCCGAAAACAATTATTGAATCCCGATAAGAAATATACCGACAAAGAATTGAGGGAAATGGGGCCTGTTTTCTATGTATTGCTTGCCAACCCAAACAACATTGAGGACATGGACAAAACCAAAGTCCTTATTGTGGATGTTTTGACTGAAGAATATGGAACAAATATGGAAGGGTTTGTGCATACATTTAGTGTTGTCGTTGGCCCGGATGGTGGCGTTGCAGGGTTCGCAGGGACTCTATGTGATATGGCAAGAGTGAATTCGGGAGATTCCGATTTAGCAAAGGAAATTGGGATAGAAAGTGCCGCAGATGCGACAGATGATACTACCACATGAAGTCACCACATTTAGATAGCGGAAGGGACAATTGAATATCATGGACTCTTGGGGTGCTGAATCGTCACCATCTATTGCGGCTGATGAAATCATCTTGGCCGCAACATCATTAGGCCAACCTGCTGATTTGAAATTTCCACTTGATTTCGTAAGGGATAAAATCTTCCTCACAGGAATTACAGGTAGTGGTAAATCGTGGACAGGTGGACTCATAATGGAGGAAATCAATCGTGTTGGCCTTCAATTCGTTTGTTTTGACACTCTTGGCGCACACGGCGGAATGTCCCAATTACCGAATGTGGAAGAATTAAATCCAAAGGGCGGAGAAACTCTCAACATCAAAGGACTCATTGATAGACTCAAGACCGAACCAACCTCTTTCGTCATAAACATATCCGATTTGAACCTTGAAAAGCAACAACAGGTAGTCGCTGAATACTGCGATGATTTATTGATGGCAAAACTCGGAAAGGGAATTATGACAATTTTTGAGGAATGTCAAGATTTCGTTCCACAGCAAGGAAAGCCCGTTTCCTTTGACGGTATCGTGCGCCTTTGTAAGTTAGGTAGGCAGAACGGCTACGGTGTCTGTCTTATCTCACAGCGACCTGCATCAGTATCAAAAGAGGCATTATCACAATGTTCCACCTACATGATTCATAATCTCATCAATCACCGTGATTTGAAAGCGGTTGAAGACCAAATGGGATTCGGAACAGATAAGGGCGAGGTCAAAAAGGTTCTTGGTGGAATCTCGGCGGCTCAACAAGGGGAGGTAGTGTGCTACTCACCCTCCTATTTCCGGGATGAAGGATTCTTTAGAGCCTCAAAGATTCGTGAGGATAGAAAGGTAACTCACACAGGAAACAACATTGAAATGAAACCTGCCACCTATTCACCCCACACCGAGAATACCCCCGAACCTTCACGAACCCTCGCACCGATTGGTGAGTGGTCTAAACAGACTACGGCTTTAGGCTCGGAGGGGGAGTCGTTTGGTATGTCCGATTTACCGCCTCAAGATTCTTTGAGAGGTCTTGCATCTGTTGATGTTCAAGAGGATTTCCCCGAAATGGAATATATTCCACTCTCGGAACGCCACCGAATAGAGGTGGACGAAAATGCTAAAAGTCTTGAATCTGACAGCATTGAAGAACCTAAATCCATATTTAGCCATCCAATAGCAGGGATTGGACTTGCCATTGGTATTTCGGGGCTGTTGTTTGTAGCCGTGAAGGGCATATATGATTAGATAGGTAGTCGAACAATTACTGCTAATGGAAGCAGGGGCGATAGTATTTTATGATGGCTACGATGACTTTCAAAAGACGCTCAAGGGTATGGGGCTAAATGAACACGATTTGTGTCTTGAGCCTAATGAATTCTATGAGAGATTCAATTATGATATTCAAGCCCCTTATCAATTATTGCTTTCATTAAGAAGTGCATGGGGGTTCATTTGCCGACCTGTGAAGAAAAGAAATGGCGATGAGGCATTCAAAATCCTCAATCACAATGATGATGTAAAGGAAATAAATTCGGATTCGGTCTATTTCGCTATGGAAATGACTGATTATGTTTTTAATCAATGGAACGAGATGGACAATCCGCACAAAATTAGCAAGAGCGAACATGGCTCTCCTGTTCGGAAAAAGCCAAGCCAACAGAATATCAAGAATTGCATCAAACAAAGTTACCTTTTCGATAATAACAAAATGCTATATCAAGTGGTGGAGAGTGAAAATCCATCCTATTCCGACAAACACCCATTCAATACAGAATGGAATGACTATGAACCTTACTACATGACTCCAAAGGATTATACCAATTATCGCTATCCCGCACAAAGCAAAAGCAAGTCGTGGAATCCATACACCCCCCGGCAACCTTACAATACCGGAAAGAAGAAAACCCTTCACGCCGTTCCCTTCCTCCGAACAAATATCAAACCAATTTCATTGAAAGTGGTTAAAAAAACAGCCATGTATGAAAATGACTTGAGGATATTTTGGAATTATCCTAATGGAATCCCATTGGTTATCCGATGAGAGGCTTTAGATAACGGGAAAGAGAAGTGAATATCATGTCGCCTAACGATAGCCCAATTGGTCGTGATGTGAAAACAGAAAGTGCCGACCCGTTTGGCAACATCACCGGAAATCCAAATATGTCAAATCTTATGGCAGACCCGCTTGGAACGGAAATCGTTGCGGGACTAACAGGCCCAATCAGCGCACAAAGCCTTCCAACAGATGTGGAAGATGTGATGGGACAGCCCCCACAAGTTAATTTTGATGGTGGCGGCGGCGGTGCAGATTCAGCCCCTAATTTCAAGCCTTCCGATGATGATTCAACAGAAGTTAAGAACGAAATTATGGAAGCCGAAAATGGCGGCGCAATCATGGAACTGATAGATTCAGCAAAGTCACTTGTCGCTCGTAATTGGAAATGGTTAGTCCCTGTCGGTGGTGTAGCCGTTGTTGGGGCTGTAATGTATTCAAGGCGCAAGCCATAATATGAGAGGCTTTAGATAACAGAACGGAGAATGATTATACATGGCACGAACAATAGCAGGTCACACAGTCCTTCCCGATTTACCACCCGCACCACGCATGGTTCAATTCCCGACTATCAATCTTGCGGCTGATACACTACCTGCTTTTAATGCTATGAGTCAAGGTCTTGCACCTAACGCCCCACTCCCTGCCGCACCACAAATGCCGAAAGCACCTTCTTACAATATCCCGGCAAGTCCAAACATCGGACTCGCAGATGCAATTATGGGCAAGGGTCACGGACAAGGAATCGTCCAAAACTCTCATCGCCCCGCTATGCCAACCGTTAAGTTTGCAGAATTCAGTTTGGATTTAGGAAATGATGCTTCAACCAATCTTGGTAATTACAATCTTCGTAGCACAGGTCTAACACCGGAAGGACAATATATGCGACCTTCACACACTATGGAAGTTTATGGTGGCGGCCAAGAATTCAATGTATCACACTTGAACCGTGTTCGCCCGGAACTCCATGTCCCTAATACACTTGTTCACGGCGTTACAGAATCACTTGGTAACAACCCTGCTCACGAAGTCAATCGTGCTTCCATGAGCCGTCCACCAAATCCACGAAAACTCTTCTCCGCACCTTCTGTTAGTGTTCAGCCAACAGTTAAGCGTGTTTCCATTCGTGAAGCACCGATACTGCCAAGAGCAAACCTCCCTAAGCAAATGAACCTTACTCACATGATTCCTCCAAGCACAGGAGTCAAACTCGCATCCGAGTATGTTGCACCCCCTGTTCGTGCATCCGACTTCGGTGGACTTACACCAAACCGCCACCGACAAATCGGAATCAACGCAGGTCGCACATTCGGGGCAGAAGGACATCTCCTTTGAGAGTCTTTAGATAACGAGAGGGACAATCCCTAACTATGTCTGTTCGTTCTATCTGCGAAAGTGGATTTCATACCTACCTTGCAGAACAACATCAAAAGTCTTCGACTACTGCTCTTTCAATGGGATTACTTGTGGGTGGTGTAGGTTCAGCCATATTTGCATTTGCGAATACAAAACTTAAATTGGGTGCGAATCAATTATTGGCAATAGTCCCACTTACTGTTATTACAGCATTCTCCGTTTTGCACGGAACAATGAGTGTCAATAGTGAAGATTTGGAACATAAAGAGGCTTTTGACTCCATTTGTAGTAAATATGCCGAAGATGGTGAGTGAAATGGGTAACTACCCCGATGACTTCCCCGACCACCTTCTTGATGAAGACATGGATGGTGTCGAAAAACTATCCTGTGGTTGCTATGAAGAACAGTGCGAATGCCCTCACTGTAAAAACTGTGGCGAAACATTAGATGATGATAATTGGAGTAAATGGAGTGACGAAGCGGTATGTGAATACTGTGAAGACGATTGCTTGAGTGAAGAAGAATTACAGATTAGAGATGAAGCCCTTCTTGCTAAAAAAATATCGGATGAAGCGGAAGACAAGGAATGGATGAAAAAATATGGTGAATACAAAGAAACACCAACGGATTTACCCATTTTGAATTTTGAACAATGGAAGGAGTGGAAGCAATTGCCACCGGACACTATATTCTCGGATATGTTGGATTGGCAAAACCACTTGACTTGGATAGAAGGCCGAAAAAGAGGCATTCATGCCGAAGATTCATTTAATGCTGATGATTTGAAATTCAAAGAATGGTCAGACCAAGAAATGAAAACACATGGGAAAAAGGAATCCTTTGACGATTGGTTAGATGATGAATTGGAAAGTCATGGTGATAATGTAAGCCTTCAAGATTGGGGGCATCACGAATTAGATTCTCATTATGAACGATTTGGTGCAGAAGAAATATGGTGTGATGCTTGCGGAGAAGATGGATTAAGTGGAGATTTTCATGTAATCACATCTATGCCTGTTGATTTTGATTCGGGTTCTGCGGGTGAATCAGCGACTTTGTGTGAAGATTGTTATAGCAAATATGGTGCAGAAGAATTGAAGAAAGATTCCTGTTGCTGTGGTGCTACAAAATCCAATCCCTGTGCGTGTATGATTCAAGGAGTCATGGAATGTAATGCAACCTGTCCTTGTTCCTTAGAAAAGAAAGGTGCTGAAACCTATGAAGATTCATGGGAAAAGGGAGTTATTCGTTTAGCCATTGATAGTGGTTGCTTTAGTGATGAGTATGCCGAATGGGTATATAGACAAATAGATGGTGCTTCATCAACATTGAATAATCCGAGATTCAAAAAAATCATTGACAAGCGATGGGGTTTGAATGCTGAAAATTGGGGAGGCGACCCGGAAGGAAAACTTGCCCTTGCCTTACAAAAAGCAAGAGATAAGGCCAAAGAACCGAGAAAACCTCTAAAAATTGAGAAATTGGATGCTGAAACCTTTGAAGGCATTCCGAAATCAGTTTCCGACTTAGAATCATTGGAAGATGTAAGGGCGGATAAATACGAAATGGAAGTCAATTTTGAAAATGAAGACATAGTAATTGTTAGCGGTGCTGAATTGAAGGCAATCATAGACGATGGTTGGTATTTGGATTCTGTGCGCTCGTTTGCAGATGCGGGAATGTCTTTGCTTTTTACCCGCAATCCGTATCATAAGGCTGAAACAAGCGGTCAATGGGAAATCGGAGA
>TARA_R110002110_G_scaffold123298_9_pt1 | contig 20560 bp, 21 predicted proteins | sample TARA_R110002110 | Tara Oceans TARA_R110002110 (sample SAMEA4397330) | marine metagenome | biome: Polar Biome; feature: [SRF] surface water layer (ENVO:00010504); material: water (ENVO:00002006), including particulate matter (ENVO:01000060) such as... | depth 5 m
GGCTTCCTGCGCCAGGCTTTCTGCATCAGATTTTTCAGCAGCTTCAGCGGCGGCAAATGCTGCGGCGAGGTTTTGCGGTGGGCGGGTGGTTTCCCCCGAGGCGCGCGCGCTTGCGACAGCGTTGCGCAGACGCGACAGTTTTGCGGCGACGGAATCTGCGACAGCACCCGACGGTGACGGCTGCGACATGGCTCCCTGGCCTTCATCGGCGATTTCCGCGTCGTCAGCGGTGGTGCGCGCGCGGAGATCGGCAAAGTTGACGCGTTCGCCCGTTGCGGTCGGTCGGCCGGCAACCACATCGGTAGTCGAGTGCGGTTCCGCAGTACCGGGTTCGGCAGTACCGGGTTCGGCTGTGCGGGGCGCGCCCGTGGCGGTGGCGGCGGCAATCGTGACGGCGGCCGTTCCACCTGCGGTCGTGGCCGGACTGTCCGGCTCCGAGGCGCGCAGAATGACGCTGTTGTCCTTGACTTTGGTGTCAACCCGGCGGCGCACCTCGCGTTCGGCGATCTGATGCAGCATATTGGCATCGGGCGTCGGTGGTTCGGCACCGAAGTACCTGTCGTCGGCTGCGAGATCGCGGAAATACTCGGCAATTGCCTTCATGGTGCCGAAAGGCTCGTCAAACCCCTCCAGGGTGCAAGAAAAGGTGCCGTATGAAACCGTAAGAATTTTGCTCGCCCCGACCATCGGATAACTCGCCTTTTAATGTGAACTACTGCCCCATATGGCTTGTCCGGATGTTCAATTCCGTGGACAGATAGGGGTAATTTGAAGGATTGATTGTGTCCAGCCGAGTCAATTGTGCCTTATTCGGAAAGCAATATTACTATGAATTCACCAATTGTCGACTCTGCCACCGGGGTTACGCTGTTGGCGGGGGGGCCGGTGCTGCGGCGCGACCTGAAAGCGGCGCTGGCCCATGCGCCGTGCCTTGTGGCCGCAGATGGCGGGGCGGACCGCGCGTTGGCGCTGGGGCAGGTGCCGGACGCGGTGATCGGCGATTTGGATTCGATCTCGGCGGTGGCGCAGGCGCGGCTGGGCGCACGGGTGCATCACATCGCCGAGCAGGACAGCACCGATTTTGACAAATGCCTGCGCAATATTGCGGCACCGTTCGTCATTGCGCTGGGCTGTCTTGGTGGCCGGGTCGACCATGAACTTGCGGTGCTGTCGGTACTGGTGCGGCGCGCGGGGCGGCCCGTCGTGCTGATCGGACGCGAGGATGTGATCTTTCTGGCCCCGCCGCGGCTCGACCTTGCGATGCGCCCCGGCGACCGTGTCAGCCTGTTTGCGATGCGTGGCGTCACCGGGCAGTCCGACGGGTTGCGCTGGCCGATCGCCGGGCTGGCCTTTGCGCCCGACGCGCGCGGCGGCACCTCGAACCAGGCGCTGGGGCCGGTTCAACTGCGGATGGACGGGCCGGGGATGTTGGTCATTGTGCCGCGCGGGAGGCTGGATGTCGCGATGAAAGGGCTGCTCGCGGCTAATGCGTGGGGCTCGGCGGCGTGACGCGGACGCGGGCATTCACCCGCTCGCGGTGAATGACGTAAAGGCCCGAGGTGCTGATGACGGCGATGCCGACCCAGGTCATGCTGTTGGGAAAGTCGCCGAACACCAGATAGCCAAAGGTCACGGCCGAGACGATTTCGACATAGTGAAGCGGGGCCAGGGTGGCCGAGGGCGCGAATTTCAGCGCATAAGTCATGCAGATATGCGACAGAGAGCCCCAGAAGCCGACACCGAACAACCACAGCCAGGTCAGCCCCTGGGGCATCACGACATCAAGCAGCGGCACCGGCCCGTCATTGAAGGCCCACAGCACCGGCACCACCATCGCGATGCCGGCCAGCGAAGTGTGCAACTGCATGGTGACAGGGTGCAGGCGGCGCGACATGGCGCGCGTCACCAGCATATAGAAGGCGAAGGTGAAGGCCGTTCCCAGCGGATAGAGGGCGGCCCAGCCAAAGGCCGTGACCGAGGGTTGGATCACCAGCATCGCCCCGCCAAAGCCGAACGCAGAAGCGGCGATCCGGCGCGGTCCGACCTCATCGCCAAAAATCAGCCTGCCGAGGATCAGCAACACGAATGGCTCGACAAAGGCGATGGCCAGCGCGTCGGCAATCGGCATCACGGCGACGGCGGCGATAAAGCACCAGGTTGCCGCCAACAGCATCGCGGCACGCAGGATCACAAGGCCCAGGATGCGCGGCGATACAGACCAGTGCAGCCGCATCAACAGCACGACCGGCAGCATCAACGCGCCCTGCACGACAAACCGCGCCGCAGCGATCTGGCTGACCGGCACAAAAGCCGAGGCCAGTTTGGCTGAAACATCGAGCAAAGGGGCCAGAACGCAAAACGCCAGCATCAGCAGAACACCGCGCAGAACCTGGTCGGCGTGGCGCCCGGTGTCTTTCAGCGAGGGATGCGGCATTCCGGGGGACTTTCTGTAAGTTTTCTGCAGGTTTCCGTAAACGTTCCGGTCGGGCGCGCGGCAGTACGACCGCGCGGTTCACAAGGCGGGGTCATGCGGGCGAAGTCAAGCAAGGCAAGGCCTGTTGTGCGGTTGGATTTACCGCAAGGTAAGGTTAAACAGGTATGGCTGGACCCTGGTTCAACACGGAAAGGGTGGAAATGCTGGTACTCGCGGCGCAGAAACTGGTGGTTCTCGAGGCACCGAAAACCGGCTCTCTGGCGCTGCGCGCGGCGCTGCTGGCCTTCGCAGATCCATTCTGGTCGCAGGGCAGCCGTCACACCGGATTTGTCGGTTATCAGCGATACCATCAGCGCGGGTTGACAATCGCGCTGGGCGAGGCGCCCCGGACTGTCGCCGTCATGCGAGAGCCGTTGCGCCGACTGCAAAGCTGGTTCCGCTACCGGCGGCGCGATCAGGTCGACGCAACCAGGATCAGCACCCGTGATGTCAGCTTCGAGGATTTCGTTCGCGGCTATCTCGAAGTCAGGCAGCCGCCCTTTGCCAAGGTCGGCCGTCAGGACAGGTTTCTGGGCTGGGACGGCACCGCGGCACAGGTAGATCACCTGTTCGACTATAACCGTCTGGACCTGCTGACCGATTTTCTGTCCGTGCGGATCGGGACACCGATAGAACTGCCGCAACGCAATGTCTCGCCCGAAGTGGACGATACCGACTATACGCTGAGCGACCAGACCCTGACACGCCTGTTGACCGCCGCTGAGCCCGAGTTTTCATTGTACAGCGCGCTGCGCCGCAAAGGCCATCTGAAACGCAAACGCAACCATCCTGCTGCCGCGAAGGGGCAACGTGTGGCCTGAGCGGGTGCCAGAGTGGCAAGCGCAGGGGGACCTAGCAGTTGGGCACGTTGACGGCGAGGCCGCCGAGGCTGGTTTCCTTGTATTTTGCGTGCATGTCCTGGCCGGTCTGACGCATGGTTTCGATACAGGCGTCGAGGCTGACCAGATGCACCCCGTCGCCGCGTAGCGCCAGGCTGGCGGCCGAGATCGCCTTGATCGCGCCGAGGCCGTTGCGTTCGATGCAGGGCACCTGCACCAGGCCTTTGACCGGGTCGCAGGTCATGCCAAGATGATGTTCCAGTGCAATCTCGGCGGCGTTTTCAATCTGTTCCGCCGTACCCCCCATGACGGCGGCAAAGCCGGCGGCGGCCATCGCGGCGGCGCTGCCGACCTCGGCCTGACAGCCGCATTCCGCCCCCGAGATCGAGGCATTGTGCTTGCACAGCCCGCCGATCGCGGCGGCGGTCAGCAGGAAGTCGGGCACTTTCGATACAGCCGCCCCCGGCACATGGTCGAGGTAATAGCGGATCACAGCAGGCACCACGCCCGCTGCGCCATTGGTCGGCGCGGTAACAACCTGGCCCCCGGCGGCGTTTTCTTCGTTCACGGCCATGGCGTACAGGCCCATCCAGTCATTGATGGTGTGGGGCGCGTTCATGTTCAGCCCGCGTTCTGCCATCAGCGCGTCATGAATACCTTTGGCGCGGCGGCGCACCTTCAGGCCGCCGGGCAGGATGCCGCTGCCCGCGATGCCACGGTTGATACAATCGTTCATCACCTGCCAGACACGGTCGATCCCGGCATCCAGATCTGCGGCGCTGCGAAACCGCAATTCATTGCGGCGTTTCATCTGGGCGACGCTCAGGCCCGAGGCCCGCGCCATCGCCAGCATCTCGGCGGCGGTCTGAAAGGGGAAAGGCACGTCAGAACGGGCGGAGGATTTGAGTTCACCCGCCGCAGCGTGTTCCGCCGCCGTCAGCACGAAACCACCGCCGATCGAGTAGTAGGTTTCCGACAGGATCACATCGCCTTGTGCGTCGGTGGCACGCAGCACCATGCCGTTGGCGTGGCCGGGCAGGTTGGGGCCGTAGTCAAAGACCAGATCAACGTCGGGATCAAACCGAAGCGGGCCGAGGCCTGGCGGTTGAAGGGTTCCGCCGGCCTTGATCTCTGCCAGAACCTGCACGGCACGGCTGGCGTCATACTCTTGCGGCGTGAAGCCGGCGAGGCCGAGGATGGTGGCGCGGTCGGTCGCATGGCCGACCCCGGTAAAGGCCAGACTGCCGTGCAGGGTGGCGCGCAGGCCGTGGGCCTGGAACGGACTGCGGCGCAGCAGGTCGATAAACGATGCTGCGGCGACCATCGGCCCCATCGTATGCGATGACGACGGGCCGATGCCAATCTTGAACATATCAAGCACAGAAAGAAACATTGTGACCTTTCAGAGGGCGGTGCCTTCGGGCGGAATGGCGGGAACCGGTGCGGAGAACGGGGTGGGGCCCAGCCCTTCGGCGCGCGCGGCGGCAAGGGCGGCGGGGCGGATTTCAAGCTGTCGGGCGATGGCCAGCAACGCCGGGTAGCGAGCGGCGTCGAACCATCTGGCCGTGTTTTGAGGATAAAGCACGGACCAGCGCATCAGTACCGCGCAATACGCCCCCAGCACGGCTGGCGCGGCAAACAGCGCCGGTGTCGCTGCCGCTGCCTGGTCGAGAAGGCCAAAGTGCTGCCACATTCGGGCATGGGCCAGCGCCGCATGGCCAGAAATAGCGTCCGGTGCGACATATTTTGTCGGATAGAAAACCTGACGCAAGTCGGCGTGGGCGGTATTCGACAAGAAAAACAGCCATTTCAGAAACGGCAACCGCAGCGGGCTACCGGGCCGCGGCGCCAGGCCTGCCTCGGGGTGGGCTTCCGAAAGCCACAGCAGAATGGCGGCGGTTTCCGAGATCGGGCCTTGCGGTGTTGCCAGCGTCGGGATCAGCCCGGTCGGGTTCAGGGCGCGGTAGGCCGCACTGTCCTGTGCGCGGGCCGCACGATCCACCAACGCGCTGCGATAGGGCAGGCCGGCCTCTTCCAGCGCGAGGCGGACGATCAGCGATGCGTTGTCGGGCGCGTAGTGCAGAACATACATGACGATCTCCTTGTCCCTTGCCATAGCTTGGCCAGGGGGCAGGCGGGCGGCGGAAAGCGACGCTTCAGACCCTGTCGGGGCCATGGAGGAAATTGCGATGGCACCGGGGTCATTGGTACAGGGGCTGGCGGACATGACGAAGGACCGGCGAATGACGATGCGGGTGCCGGATTGGCAAGGCCGGGGGTTTCACACCCCCGGACCCCCGTGGGATATTTTCAAACAGATGAGGGGCGCCGGGACGAAGGGGTTTTTGGGTGGCAGGAGGCGGCTGCGTCGCTGGCTGAAAGGCCTTTGCGGAAATTGGCCCTCGCCCCTCGCCGGCTCTTTGCCTATAAGCGGGGAAAATGCAGTGATTGGAGATACGGGATGTCGGCAGAGCTTTCCCCGATTGACAAGGCTAAATTCGTGGCGGCCAGACGCGCGGTGGATTTCGTCGAAAATGGCATGCGGCTTGGGCTTGGTACCGGCTCTACCGCTGCCTGGATGGTGCGCTGTCTGGCGGAACGCATCCGGGAAGAGGGGCTGCGGGTGACCGGGGTGCCGACCTCTAGCCGCACGGCGGAACTGGCGCGCAGTCTGAATGTGCCGATCATGAGCCTCGATGAGGCAAAGTGGCTGGATCTGACGATTGACGGTGCCGACGAGTTCGACCCGAACCTGAACCTGATCAAGGGGGGCGGAGCGGCGCTGTTGCAGGAAAAAATTGTCGCAACCGCCAGCGATCAGATGATCGTCATCACCGATGCCGCCAAGGAAGTGGCGCAACTGGGGGCGTTTGCGCTGCCGGTCGAGGTTGTCCCTTTCGGCTGGCAGACCACCAAGGCGCTGATCGAGGAAACTTTGGTGTCGATGGATGTGCTGAACCGTGAATGCACCTTGCGCATGAACGGCGCGGCACACCTGGTGACGGACGAGGCGAATTACATCATCGACCTGCATCTCATGCGCATCGGCAACCCGCGCCAACTGGCGATGGTGCTCAACCAGATCCCCGGTGTGGTCGAAAACGGGCTGTTCATCGATATCTGTGACATCGTTGTGATCGGACATGGTGACGGGCGGGTGATCGTGCGCGACATCAATTCAGGCGAAGTGGAAGATGACCGGGTAGAATTTGCGCCGTCCGACAATATTTTTGCGGATCTGGAGGATTGAGACGTGGCATTTGATTTTGATCTGTTCGTCGTCGGTGGCGGTTCCGGTGGTGTCAGGGCGGCGCGGATTGCGGCGGGCACCCACGGGGCCAAAGTGGCGCTGGCCGAGGAATACCGTATGGGCGGCACTTGCGTCATCCGGGGCTGTGTGCCGAAAAAGCTGATGGTGTTCGCCTCGGAATACCCCGGCCTTGTCGCAGACGCCCGCGCTTATGGCTGGGACGCGCAGATCGGAGCGTTTGACTGGGGCGTGTTCCGCGCAAAGCTGGATGGCGAACTCGACCGGCTGGAGGCAGCCTATCGCGGCGGGCTTTCGGGCGCTGGCGTGACGACCTATGACCAGCGTGCCGTGTTGACGGATGCGCATGGCGTGCAACTGGCCGACGGACAGCGGTTTACGGCAAAGCACATCCTGGTGGCCACGGGTGGCGCGCCGTTTGTGCCGGAAGTTCCGGGGCGCGATCTGGCAATCACGTCGAATGAAATCTTCAAGATCGACACCTTGCCGCGCCGTGTTCTGGTGGTGGGCGGAGGATACATCGCCAGCGAATTCGCCTGTATCCTGAACGGGTTGGGTTGCGATGTCGCACAGTATTACCGGGGGGCGCAGATCTTGCGCGGATTTGACGACGAGGCGAGGGGCCACGTCGCCAATGAAATGATTGAAAACGGCGTGGCCATTCATTGCGGCACCGACGTCATCGCGCTTGAGAAGACTGCGGGGGGCATCAAGGCCACCTCGACCGACGGGCATGACCGCGAATTCGACGCGGTGCTCTATGCCACGGGCCGCAAACCCAACAGCACGGGGCTGGGGCTGGAAGCGCTTGGTGTAGCCTTCGGGCGTGGCGGCCAGATCGAGGTTGATGAGTACAGCCAGACGGCGGTGCCTTCGGTCTTTGCCGTGGGCGATGTCACCGACCGTATCAATCTGACGCCGGTGGCCATTCGCGAGGGCCACGCCTTTGCCGATACGGTTTTCGGCGGCACACCGCGCAAGGTGGATCACAGCCTTTTTGCCAGCGCGGTCTTCACCCAGCCCGAAATGGGCACGATCGGGCTTTCGGAAGAAATGGCGCGCGAGCAGGAGCCGATAGAAGTTTATTCTGCGGCCTTCCGCCCGATGCAGTCATCCTTTGCCGGACACGGGAACAGGGTGTTGATGAAGCTGATCGTCAGCGCCGCCAGCCGCAAGGTGCTGGGCTGCCACATCGTGGCACCGGGCGCAGGCGAGATGATTCAACTGGTGGCGATTGCCATCCAGATGGGGGCGACCAAGGAACAATTCGACGCGACGATTGCCGTGCATCCGACGATGGCCGAAGAATTGGTCACGATGCGGACGCCATCTCGTCGCAGTTGAGGCAATACTGGCCGGGTTCGGCTTGATTTTCTGGTCAGAGTGACCAGTTAAGTAAAAACAAAACCGGAAGGGAAGTAAATGGCTGGAAGCGGAGGCCCATGGGGCGGCGGCGGCGATGGAAATCGTGGTGACGAGGGCCGGGGCAATGAAGATCGCCCGAATGGCGGGCGCAAGCCCGGCGGCGAGAACCCGCAGATGCCCGAGATCGAAGAAATCATGCGAAAAGGTCAGGAACAGTTGCGCGTCCTGATGGGCGGTCGCGGCAAAGGCGGCGGCGGCGGCGGTCGTGGTGGTCCCGGCGGCGGCGGCATGGGCCCGGCCTTTTCAAAGCAGGGGATCGCGCTGGGCGCGCTGGTAGCCGTCGGCCTCTGGGGGTTTGCCTCTTTTTACACGGTCAAACCCGAGGAACGCTCGGTCGAGCTGTTCTTGGGGAAATTCTCCTCGGTCGGCAATCCCGGCCTGAATTTTGCACCCTGGCCGTTTGTGACCGCGGAAATCGTCCAGGTCACGGGCGAGCGGCAAACCGATGTCGGCACCGGGCGTGGCGGTGCGATGGACAGCGGGTTGATGCTGACGCGTGACCAGAACATCGTCGATATCGAATTTCAGATCGTCTGGAATGTGTCGGATCCGGCGTTCTACCTGTTCAACCTGGCAGATGCCGCGGGCACTCTGCGTGCGGTATCGGAATCGGCGATGCGCGATATCATCGCGCGGTCCGAACTCGCACCGGTCCTGAACCGGGATCGTGGTGTGATCGCCGCTGATCTGCAAGCCGCCGTGCAAGGCACACTTGACAGCTATAAAGCGGGGATCAACGTGGTGCGCGTGAACTTTGACAAGGCCGACCCGCCGCGCGAAGTGATCGACAGCTTCCGCGAAGTGCAGGCCGCACAGCAGCAGCGCGACCGGCTCGAAAAAGAAGCTGATGCCTATGCCAACAAGGTAACGGCAGCCGCGCGTGGTGAATCCGCCCAGTTGAACGAAGAGGCCGAAGGTTACCGCGCCCGCGTCGTCAACGACGCCCAGGGTGAGGCGAGCCGCTTCAACTCGGTCTACAATGAATATATCAAAGCGCCGGAGGTGACGCGCCGCCGGATGTATCTCGAGACGATGGAAACCGTGTTGGGCGGGATGAACAAGGTCATCCTCGACGGCGTGTCGGGTGATGCCGCAGGCCAGGGTGTCGTGCCTTATCTGCCGTTGAACAATCTGACACCTGCGAAACCTGTCGGAGGGACAAACTGATGAATAAATCTGCTCTTGTTTTGCCCGGCCTGATCGCTCTGGGCGCCCTCGCTCTGTCGTCTGTCTTCATCGTGGATGAGCGGGAGAAGGTTCTCGTTCTGCAATTCGGCCAGGTGAAGGCCGTCAAGGAAGACCCTGGTCTTGGCTTCAAAATCCCGTTGATTCAGGACATTGTGCGCTACGATGGCCGGATGTTGGGGCTGCTGACCCAACCGCTGGAGGTGACACCGCTCGATGACCGCCGCCTGGTGGTCGACGCTTTCGCGCGCTGGCGGATCGTCGATCTGGTGGCCTTTCGCGAATCGGTCGGTGCCGAAGGCGTAAGTGCGGCTCAGGTGCGGATCGAACGCATCCTGAACGCCGCGATCCGTGAGGTTCTGGGCTCCGTGCCCTCGCAGCGTGTGCTGTCGGAAGACCGCACCAGCCTGATGAACCTGATCCGCGATCAGGCGCGGCAAAGGGCGCTGTCATTGGGGGTCGATGTGATCGACGTGCGTCTGACCCGGACCGACCTGCCGGAACAGAACCTTTCGGCCACTTTCGCCCGGATGCGGGCCGAGCGGGAACGCGAAGCCGCCGACGAAATCGCCCGTGGTAACGAGGCCGCGCAGCGGGTTCGCGCATCGGCCGACCGTACGGTGGTGGAGTTGACCTCGCAAGCGCGCAAGGAGTCCGAGATCATCCGTGGTGAGGCCGACGCCCAACGCAACGCGATCTATGCCGATGCCTTTGGCAAAGATCCGGAGTTCTTCGCCTTCACGCGGTCGATGACCAGTTATGAAAGGGCCCTTGGCGGGGATAACTCGTCCATCGTGATGCAGCCGGACAGCGTGTTCTTCGACTACCTGCGCAGCGACAAGGCACCGGCGAAGTAAAACCTGCGTCGAAAAGTCAGGGCCCGGGCTTTCCCAGGAAAGTCGGGGCCTTGTGCATTTTCCGGGCTGGTCTTTGGTGCGCGGCCTGATCCTCGCAGCGTCTTGCCATCGCTTTGCGATGAAGGGCGGCAGGTGATGAAGGGCGGCAGGTCACGTCCACCTGCGCCCGGCGCGCCATCCGCGGCCTTTGCAAAATCGCGATTGTCGCGGCGAATGCTGCTGAAGGTCTGGCGGTCTGGCGGATGTTTCAGGGCAGGTGCGACAGCGGCGATCCGTCCTCTTCCCCGAGGCCATCGCGCCGGTGGACAATGGTTGTGCGCCGTTCTTCGCCAGTTGGCGCGACAAAGTTGTTCACAAGCAATTGAGCGTGCGCGACCGGGTTTGTATTGTGCCCCGCACTCCCTAGGTTAAGCATTGCCGAACGAAGAACACACGCGCCGGAAATTTCGAGCCGACACCGGGTTGCGAAACGAAAAGGAGTTTCGAGTGCAGTCAACTAGTCATGTCATCGTCCGCCCGCAGGCGGTACCGCACCAGAACAGATTGGCACGGGGATTGACCGTCCTTGTTCTGGGCCTCGCCCTAGTCATGGGCAATACCTTGCAGGGCCAGGCGCGCGGGGCGCCGGAAAGCTTCGCCGATCTGGCGGAAAACGTCAGCCCCGCTGTCGTGAACATCACGACATCCACAACAGTTGCGGCCCCCGCAGAAGCCTTGCCGCAGGTTCCACCCGGCTCTCCGTTTGAGGATTTCTTCAAGGAGTTCATGGACCGCAACGGCCAGGGCAATGGCCAGGGCAACGGCAAGCCCCGCCGCTCGCAGGCGCTGGGGTCTGGTTTTGTCGTGTCCGAGGACGGGTATATCGTCACCAACAACCACGTGATCGACGGCGCGGACCAGATCGAGATCGAGTTTTTCTCGGGCAATCGCCTCGAGGCGAAACTGATCGGCAAAGACCCCAAGACCGACCTCGCCCTGCTCAAGGTCGAAAGTGACAAGCCGCTGCCTTTCGTGCCTTTCGGCAACTCTGACCTGATGCGCGTCGGGGACTGGGTTGTCGCTGTCGGCAACCCGCTTGGCCAGGGGTTTTCGGTTTCGGCCGGGATCGTCTCGGCCCGGGGTCGTGCGCTTTCGGGCACCTATGACGACTTCCTCCAGACCGATGCCGCGATCAACAAGGGCAACTCGGGTGGTCCGCTGTTCAACATGGACGGTCAGGTTGTGGGGGTGAACACCGCGATCCTGTCGCCGACCGGCGGCTCTATCGGGATTGGATTTTCCATGGCGTCGAATGTGGTGTCCAAGGTCGTGTCGCAATTGAAGCAATTCGGCGAAACCCGCCGCGGCTGGCTGGGCGTGCGCATCCAGGACGTGACACCTGATGTTGCCGACGCGATGGGCCTTGCCAGTGCCAAGGGCGCGTTGATCACCGATGTGCCCGAAGGTCCCGCAATGGATGCCGGAATGAAGGCCGGCGATGTCATCACCTCGTTTGCCGGGGCCGATGTCAACGACACCCGTGAACTGGTGCGCCGCGTGGCGGATGCCCCGGTCGGCGAGGCCGTGCGCGTCGTTGTGATGCGGGATGGCAAGACCCAGACGCTTTCGGTCACCCTGGGCCGTCGCGAAACTGCCGAAAACACCCCTGTTCCCGCCGTTGCCGGCAGCCCGGAAACCCCGCAAGCCCCGAGCATGGCAGATATCCTAGGAATGACTGTCAAGGCGATCACCGCCGAAGATGCCGATAAACTGGGCATTTCCCTGGACTATGAGGGTCTGGTGATCGGCGCGGTTGACGAAACCTCGGAAGCCTTTTCAAAGGGGCTGCGCCCCGGCGATCTGATTACCGAGGCCGGTCAGCAGAAAGTCGCAAGCATTCAGGATCTGAAGGACCGGATCGACGAGGCAACGGCCGCCGGGCGCAAATCCCTGCTGTTGCTGATCCGTCGCGGCGGTGATCCGCGCTTTGTGGCGCTGACGGTCGCGAACTAGGCGCTGACGGTCGCGAACCAGGCGCTGAACGGGGCGGCAGGGGCAACCTGCCGCCCTTTTTCCGTTTGGTCCGTCGGTTTACCTCGCCGCCGGGCGGTCAGGTGATTTCCGTCAACAGCCGCGTCCGGAAAGAGCGCATCCACTCCACCCGCGCTTCTGCCATGGCGCGACCGGTGGCGGTGCGCATGCTTTGCGCCACCGGGAAAAGTTTGACTTCCAGGTGATCCAGCGAAAACGCCCTGTCGTCCAGCGGCCGGTGCAGCGCCAGAGGGTCTGCGGCATCAAACAGCGCCCCGCCCATCGCGCCGCCGACATGGAACATCCGTGCAATGCCGATGGCGCCGAGGGCTTCGAGCCGGTCAGCATCCTGAAGCACCTCGGCCTCGCAGGTTTCGGGCTCGATTCCCGCCGAAAAGCTGTGGGCCGCGATGGCATGGCAGGTGGCCGGAATTTTTGCGCGCGGAAAATCGGTGTCCGACAGATACGTCGCCGCCCAATCCGCCGACAGTTGCGAGGCGCGCGCCCTGTCGGGGTGATTCTTGGGCAGGTTCACCGCATCATGGAACCACGCCGCCGCGAGCAGGATCTCCATGTCGGCCCCGAGATCCAGGCCGATGGCGCGCGCGTTTGCCCAGACCCGGCGCAGATGGCCCGGATCATGCGCGCCGTCGGTCAGGCCGTCGTTCTGGCTGGCCCAGAACCGGTTGATCGCGTCGCCGTACTGTGCCTCCCGCGCGGTCAGTTCCGCAGTCAGGACCGAAGGCTGCCCCGCAACCTGCCCCGCAGTCATGTCTTTGATGTCGGTCACGGAAACACCCCCGGTATGATGCCCAGACTGCGGGCGGCAGCCAGCGAAAGCCGTTCGCTGTCCAGCCCCAGCGGCGATTGATATTGCCGGATAGCGCGCCGGGTCGGTGCATCGAACTCGCCCGTCAATGGCGCCAGATACAACCCGCGCGCCTTCAGCGCCCGCTGCACGGTGGCCACGAACTCCTGCGTCATATCGGCAGGGCAGGGCGCCCGGAACCAGACCTCCTGCCGGTCCTGCACGATCTCCTGCTTTATTTCGGTGCGAAAAATCGCAGGGCTGATCAGCAACCCCGCTGCGTCGCGCTTTTCAGGTTGCAGCAGCACATGTTCGGTATAGGTGTCGATCACAGCCGGAGTCGTGTCGCTTGCCCAGCAAAAACCGGGCGGGCTGTCGGGCGGGGCCGCCCCGGTTCTGGGGTAAAGTTCCACCCTCAGATCGGGTGCCGCCCGCAGATGGGGTGGGCTCTGGCAGGCGGCCAGAAACAGCGTCATCCCCAAAACGAAAAATCTCATACCCGCCGATTGCTTGCCATTGAGCCCCTGCGTTAGAGTAGCGGGCTGTCGCGCGCAATGGAAAGATATTCCGCAGCAGGGCCGCCGGAACGGGTGCTTTTTGGCACCAGACGTCCGAATTGGCGCTTTGCTGCCGCGATTCCCCGCGTTCGCGCCACGCTGTGCACTGGCATTGCCCGGGAAACTGCCCTAAGTGACAGGAAACCGACCGAGATATAAAGGGCAATTCGATGGCAAAAATCACCTATGTTGAATATGGTGGCAAAGAGCATGTGGTCGAGGTGAAAAACGGCCTGACCGTGATGGAAGGTGCGCGTGACAACGGCATTCCGGGCATCGAGGCGGATTGTGGCGGCGCTTGCGCCTGTTCGACCTGCCATGTCTATATCGATGCCGCTTGGGTAGACCGCCTGCCCGCAAAGGATGGCATGGAAGAGGATATGCTCGACTTCGCCTATCAGCCTGATCCGGTGCGCTCGCGTCTGACCTGCCAGGTGAAGGTCAATGACGCGCTCGACGGGCTGCGCGTTTTCATGCCCGAAAAGCAGATCTGATGCGCCTGGCGCTGGCCCTGCTGCTGCTGTTGCTGCCGGCGACGGGCCAGACCCAGACCTGGGCGTTGCCCGACGGCCAGGCCTATGTCGAGACGACCGGCCCGGTGAAGGTCCGCCTCGGCGGCCCGACCCTGCGCTATGACCATGATGTCCTGGGCGGTATGCCGCGCTGGTCGACATTGAGCGTGGCCGCGCCCGGGGGCAGCAGCAGCGTTTCCCTGCCCGAAAACCTGGTCTTCGAAGATACCCGCCCGCGGCTCTGGGATGTCACGGGCGATGGCACGCCCGAAATTGTCGTTGTCGAAAGCAGCCTGACCAAAGGTGCGCGCCTCGCGGTCTGGTCCTTTCAGGGCGCGCGTCTGGAGCGCCTTGCCGAAACTGCGTATTTTGGTCGCCCCCAGCGCTGGCTCGCGCCGCTGGCGGTCGGCGATTTTGATGGCGACGGTCGCCCCGAGATCGCCTATGTCGACCGCCCCCACCTCGCTCGTGAACTGGTGTTTCTGCGGTTTGAAAACGGCAATCTGCGTGAATTGGCGCGCCTCGGCGGCGTCACCAACCACCGCATCGGTGACAGCTATATCTCAGGCGGTGCGCGCAACTGCGGCAAGGGCTCCGAGGCGATACTCGTTGATTCTGACTGGTCCCGGATCATCGCGGTCACCCTCAGGGGCACCCGTCCCGAACCCCGCATCCTTGGTTCGTACCAAAGCCCGGCCAGCCTGCAAGCGGCCCTTGCCTGCAAGTTCTGACCCGATCCGGTTCTTTTCGGAAAAGATGTCCTCGGGGGGGAATTCGCCGCGAGGCGGAAGGGGGCAGACAGCCCCCGTCCGGCTCGCGACCACGTGCTCAGTTGGTTTTGCGCCCCGGCAGGAAGGGCAGCGGTATGACCGGCACACCGTCAGCCAGAAGCTTGCGCGCCTCATCCGGCTTTGCCTCGCCGTAGATCGACCGTTCGGGGGCCGTTCCCTCATGGATGCGCCGGGCCTCAAGGGCAAATCCGCCGCCCACATAATCGGAGTTCGCCTCCAACGCGCGCCGCATTGCGGTCACGGCCTCTTGCCTTGCGTTGTCGGGCCGTGACAGCGGGCCTGTTTGCGTCCCCATGCCGTTCTCGTCGCTGTTTCCGGCGGCGGCTTTGCGGGCGGGGCTGACTGCGGGTGCCATCAGGGACTTGCGCACTTTTGCGCTGCCGCAGAACGGGCAGGTGACATGGCCTGCATCTGCCAGGGCGTCGTAAGCCGAGGCTGACTGGAACCAGCTTTCGAACGTGTGATCGTCAGGGCAGGACAGCGCGTAGCGGATCATGGGGCCATCGGACATTTAGCGAAAGGGATCAGGTTTCGACACTACGCTATTGCCGGCGGCATTCAAGCCCCGGTGTCGAGGCCTGTCCGGCGCCGCGGGTTGCGCGGCATCGCCGATGTTGCTGCCCGTCATGGTGTTATGGGCCTGGCGGTATGGGGTCCCTGAAAACGGGTGTCAGGCGGCAGAGCCGCCGACGGTCAGCCCGCCGATCATCAGGGTGGGTTGGCCGACGCCAACCGGCACCCATTGACCGGCCTTGCCGCAGTTGCCGATGCCGGGATCGAGCTTCATGTCGTTGCCGACGGCGCGGATTTGTTTCAGCGCGGTGGCACCGTCGCCGATCAGCGTGGCACCTTTGACAGGGGCACCGATCTTGCCGTTCTGCACGCGGTAGGCTTCTGTGCAGGAAAATACGAACTTGCCGTTGGTGATATCGACCTGGCCGCCGCCGAAGCCAACGGCGTAAATGCCGTCTTTCAGCGAAGCCACGATTTCGCCGGGGTCGGCGTTGCCGCCGAGCATGTAGGTGTTGGTCATGCGGGGCATCGGAATATGGGCATGGCTTTCGCGTCGTCCGTTGCCGGTGGGGGCCACACCCATCAGGCGGGCGTTCTGGCGATCCTGCATGTAGCCCACCAGCACGCCGTCTTCGATCAGGATGTTCTTGCCCGAAGGCGTGCCCTCATCATCGACCGAAATCGAGCCGCGGCGGTCGGGGATGGTGCCATCATCCAGCACGGTGACGCCCCTGGCCGCGATTTGCTGCCCCATCATTCCGGCGAAGGCGCTGGTTTTCTTGCGGTTGAAATCGCCTTCGAGGCCGTGGCCGATCGCCTCGTGCAGCAAGATGCCGGGCCAGCCGGCGCCGAGCACCACATCCATCATTCCGGCGGGGGCGGGCACGGCCTCGAGATTGACCAGCGCAATGCGCAGCGCCTCACGCGCAACGCCCTGCCAATGCGCGGGTTCCATCAGCCGTGCGAGGCCGTAGCGCCCACCGCCGCCCATACCGCCGGATTCGCGCCGCCCGTTCTGCTCGACGATGACCGAGATGTTCAGCCGCGCCATCGGGCGCACATCGGTCAGGCGCAGGCCTTCGGGGCGCAGGATCTCGACCTCCTGCAAGCCTGCGGCAATGGTGGCCGAGACCTGGAGGATCCGCGGATCAAGCGCCCGGGTGAAGGCGTCGATCTCTTTCAGCAGATCAATCTTGCCCGCGAATGTTGCGTCGGCCATCGGGTCGGCATCGGTGTACAGTTTCAGGTTGGTGCCCCTGGGTGCCCCGGCCATGGTGCCGCCACCATCGCCGACGGCAAGGCGGGCGGTTTCGGCGGCGCGCAACAGGGCCTTTTGCGATATTTCGGTGGAATGGGCATAGCCCGAAACCGCGCCCCGCACCGCGCGCAGACCGAATCCTTCCGAGGCGTCATAGCTGGCATTCTTGACGCGGCCATCATCGAGAACGATCGCTTCGGAGCGCTTGCGCTCCAGAAACAGCTCGCCGTCGTCGGCGCCCAGGGTGGCGGCGCGCAGCGTTGCGAGCGCTTTGGACTCATCCAGAAGGGTCTCAAAAGGGCGAAAAAGAGCGGTGTTCATGCTGTTGTCCTTGATTCAGATCAAACGGCGTCTGTTTGCCGCAACGGTTTCTCTTGTCGTTTGTGCCTTAATATGGTTTCACCAGTGGCAGAAACAACGGGATTCTGCCCGCAATCCGGGCTAACCTAAGAAGCAGGCCTTAACGGCCGCGTAAACGAACGGGATATGCATATGCGCATGATGACAGGTCTTTCCGGCATTGCCGCGGGTTTCGGAACATTGTGGGGGGGCGGAATGGCCTTTGCGCAGGAAGGTGGGCTGCTCGGTCGGCCCGTCAATGGTGCGATGGGCTTTCAGCCGGCAGCGACAGAGTTGGCCCGTGATCTTCAAGGGCTCGACTACATGTTGCTGATCATCATCACGGCGATCACGCTGCTTGTGACCGGTCTGTTGTTGTTCGTGGCGTTCCGCTTCAACGAAAAACGCAACAAGACGCCGGCAAGGTTCACCCATAACAGCCCGCTCGAAGTTGCCTGGACGCTGATTCCGATTGTCATCCTGGTGTTCATCGGCGCGTTCTCGTTGCCGGTCCTGTTCAAGCAGCAGGAAATCCCGGCGGCCGATATTGTCGTCAAAGTGACGGGAAACCAGTGGTACTGGAGCTATGAATACCCCGACGAGGCCGTGGCATTCGACAGCTTCATGATCGGTGACGGCAAGGTCATGAACAGCGACGTCGAGGCGGAACTGGTGGCCGCAGGTTACACGAAGGAAGATTTTCTGCTGGCGACCGACAACGCGTTGGTCATTCCGGTGAACAAGACCATCGTTGTCGAATTGACCGGGGCGGATGTCATCCACGCCTGGATGGTGCCATCGCTTGGGGTGCAGACGTCGGCTGTGCCCGGTCGTCTGAACCGCCTGTGGTTCAAGGCCGAGCGTGAAGGCACCTATTTCGGTCAATGTTCGACGCTTTGCGGCAAGGATCACTCCTACATGCCGATCACCGTCAAGGTGGTTTCGCAAGAAGCTTATGCAGAGTGGCTGACCAAAGCGAAGGTCGAATTTGCCAGTGCGGCCCCGGTGCAGCCCGTCAAGGTCGCCTCGGTAAACTGAAACCGCGGCGGCGGGGCCGTTTTGCGGCCCGGCCAGGTACGACCAGACAAGACCTGAAAAGACCCACAAGGAACCTGAAAAATGAGTGACGCAGAAGTAACCCTGCAAAGCGGAGAGGCAGGCTTTGGCGATTTCGTCGCGCTACTCAAGCCCCGTGTCATGTCGTTGGTGGTGTTCACGGCCCTTGTGGGGGTGATTGTCGCGCCCGACAATATTCACCCGTTTGTCGCGATGGTTTCGATCCTGTTCATCGCGCTCGGGGCCGGTGCCTCCGGTGCGCTGAACATGTGGTGGGATGCCGATATTGACGTGATCATGAAGCGTACGTCGAAACGCCCGATTCCGGCCGGCAGGATATTGCCGGGCGAGGCGCTTGGTTTCGGACTGGCGCTGTCGGGCATTGCCGTGGTCATGCTGGCGCTGTCCGCCAATATGTTCGCGGCAGGTCTGCTGGCCTTCACGATTTTTTTCTATGTCGTTGTCTATTCGATGTGGCTGAAGCGTTCGACCCCGCTGAACATCGTGATCGGCGGTGCCGCCGGTGCGTTTCCACCGATGATCGGCTGGGTCGCGGTGACCGGCAGCGTCTCGCTGGAGGCGGTGCTGATGTTCGCGCTGATCTTCATGTGGACGCCGCCGCATTTCTGGGCGCTCGCGCTGTTCATGAACGAGGATTACAGCAAGGCAGGCGTGCCGATGCTGACCGTGACCCACGGTCGCAAGACGACGCGCAGGCATATCCTGGTCTACACCATCCTGCTGGTCCCGGTGGCGATCGGCGCGGGCTTTACCACGATCGGTGGTCCGGTTTACCTGGCGACTTCCGTGCTGTTGAACGCAGGTTTCCTCTGGGGGGCGTGGCGCATCTGGCAACGAAGCGAGGCGCAGGCCGAGGCCGATGCGTACCTGGTTGAAAAGCAGGTGTTCAAGTTTTCGCTCCTGTATCTGTTCCTGCACTTCGGCGCATTCCTGGCCGAGGCCGCCCTGAAACCCTACGGCCTGGGAGGTTGGTAAGATGTCATTCAAACCGGAACATGAGATCTACAGACGCCGGCTTGGCCGCAATCTCGGGCTGGGCCTTGTGTTGCTGACATTTGTCGGGCTGGTTTTCGGCCTGACTGTGGTGAAAGTGTCCAACCTTGGCGGAGAGCAGGGGCTTGACCTGACGCCGGGCGCGTTTGCGCCGCCAACCGGCGGAGCGACGAAATGAATCAAGCCAACAAAACCGCCGCCTTGCTCTCCGGCGTTGTGTTGTTGATGGTGTCATTGTCCTTCGCCGCAGTGCCGTTTTACAACTGGTTCAGTCGTGTCACCGGTTTTGGCGGCACGACTTCGGTCGCGAGGACAGCCCCGGACGTGATTCTGGACCGGATGGTCTCGGTCCGTTTCGATGCCTCGCTCGAACGCGGCATGCCTTGGGTGTTCAAACCCGTGCAGCGCCGCATGGCGTTGCGGATCGGCGAGACCGGGCGCGCCTTTTTCGAGGCCTACAACCCCACCGACCGACCGGTTGCCGGACGGACAAGCTACAATGTGACACCGGATGCAGCAGGTCGTTTCTTTGCCAAGATTTCCTGTTTCTGCTTTGCCGTGCAGGTTCTGCAACCGGGCGAGCGGGTTCAGATGCCGGTCACCTTTTTCGTGGACCCTGAAATCGTGAACGACGGGGAAGCGCAGTTTGTTAGCGAAATCACGCTGTCCTACACCTTCTATGAGGTTGAATTGCCCGTGGAACAGCAGGCCGCACTTGCCCCCACCGCCACGGGCACCGTAAACTAAGCAAAAGAACGGCGCACCGTCGGGTGCAGACCGGGACTGAAAAAAAACGAGGGAAAGACGAAAATGGCCCACGCCAAGAACCACGATTATCACATTCTTCCGCCCTCCATCTGGCCATTCATGGGCGCGGTAGGGGCATTTATCATGCTGTTCGGTGCCGTGCTGTGGATGAAGGGCTCGCCCCCTTATCTGGGCCTGATCGGCTTTGCCCTGGTGCTTTACGTCATGTTTGCCTGGTGGTCGGACGTGGTGAAGGAAAGCATGGTCGGCGACCATACGCCGGTTGTGGCGATCGGCCTGCGCTATGGTTTCATCTTGTTCATCATCTCGGAAATCATGTTCTTTTCCGCCTGGTTCTGGACGTTTTTCAAGCACGCCCTTTACCCGATGGGACCGTTGAGCCCTGCCGTTGATGGCGTCTGGCCTCCTGCGGGGATCGAGACGTTCGACCCCTGGCACCTGCCGTTGATCAACACGTTGATCCTGCTGTGCTCGGGTGCGGCGGCGACTTGGGCGCACCACGCCCTTGTGCACGAAAACAACCGCAAGGATCTGAAGACCGGGCTGATCCTTGCCATCCTGCTGGGCGCGCTGTTCACGGTCTTCCAAGTCTACGAATACAGCAACGCGGCCTTTGGTTTTGCCGGCAACATCTATGGCGCGTCGTTCTTCATGGCGACCGGCTTTCACGGTTTCCACGTTCTGATCGGCACGATCTTTCTGCTGGTCTGCCTGATTCGCGTCAACAAGGGGCACTTTACGCCCGAGCGTCATATCGGGTTCGAGGCGGCTGTCTGGTACTGGCATTTCGTCGATGTGGTCTGGCTGTTCCTCTTTGCCTCGATCTACGTCTGGGGTCAGTAAGCCACAGGCCGGGGTTTCACCCCAAAAGAGACGCAGGGCGCGGG